>Ga0172373_10000235_pt1 | contig 88292 bp, 86 predicted proteins | sample Lak10m_2_FD_114546 | JGI IMG/M metagenome (GOLD analysis project Ga0172373, IMG submission 114546) | Freshwater microbial communities from Kabuno Bay, South-Kivu, Congo - kab_092012_10m | ecosystem: Environmental > Aquatic > Freshwater > Lake | place: Democratic Republic of the Congo...
CCACGCAAAAAATCCAGTCTTAATTGATCAATTTCCGTTTCTGTCCAAGCATATAAATGGCGCATGTCCTAAATTCCTTTCTTTGTTTATGCAATTTACTCATGACATGTATGCACTTTTTTTCTTATTACTATGTTTTTTTTACATGATAGATATGCATATTACGTAGAACTAAAAAATCCCGATCATTTTTATGAAAATTTTAAAAACAGAAAAAGAACCCTTGAATCCATTCCAAAATATGCCCTAAAAAGTACCAAAGGTTAAATTGGGCTTTTTTAATGACACGTTTTGTTTTGTTCCTATTTATTACTTTGACGAGCTTTACGATCACTACAATGGCAAGTGCGCCAGATAGTAAAAAGGATCCGCAACCACTAACAACAGAGTTTGAGGTAAAGCAAAGTTTAAGCACACGCTATATGCACCATGTCGTTGAAGCTTTTAAAGTGCTTAATCAAACCTGTGTTTACCCCAAACCAGGACATAAGTACGTCATTCCCACTTCTTGGTCAGGCCCAAGAGAAACAGCAAGATTGCCAGGAGGAAAAACGGTTTACACATCGAATCTCTATGTGAAAAAAGATGTTTCCCCCTACGATGCTGTTCAGCGTTTTTTTACAAAACCAAAAACACGTCCCCATTGGGTTTTAGATTGCAGACTTTCCATGGGAGTTGCCCAGGCTTATGCTCTCTCTCAACTTCTCGGTAAAGAAGTTTTTGATGAATGGTTCTCCAAAACACCTCAACACCTTGAACATCAAACCGCCAAATTCCATACCATTACCTTCTCAAAAAGCACGGCTTTTTATACTCAAAAGACCATAGGCACCCTTGGGTATATCACCAATCTTTCTATGTACAGGAATCTAATTGGAGGTCCAGGGAACGGTTATAATATTCTTCTTTGTGGTCAAAATAAAAAGGGGGAGAATCTTTACACAGGATTTGATGCTGTCTTTAAAGATGGTCCTTGCACCTATGCACAGCTTCGTTCTTCTCTGCTTCATGATCTTTTAAACTCCCCCGTTAACGAGTCCAATTTTCTCCGCATGGTGGTGAATCCAATCATACAAGAAAAACTAAAGAAATCTTTTGAAGAAAACCCAAAAGAGCTCGAGGAACAATTTGATGTTGAGCAAATAAAAAATCCCATGTCGCGAGTTTTTTGCATTCTCAATGAAAAAGCCTTAACAACAGCGATCGCTGAATCGGAGAAGAAGAAAAAAATGGAGAGTGCTTCTTCCACAAAAAAATAATGAGCGAATAAAAAAGGAAGTGCTACAATGCCCTGCATTTCAAAAAAATGGATGGGCTTGTTTTTTTGTAAGGGCCGTTATTCCCATCTCCATAAGTTTCTATAATAGATAAACCAACTTCGCTTAATAAGTTTTGAAGTGCTTCAAAATTTGTAAAACGCAGCTCAATCACACTTATTGTTTCATGATCCGGCCAAATTCGCTTTGTTGTATAGGTCATGATTTGGGTTTTTTCATCATAGGATTGTTTGCCTTCAACACGAACCTTCACACCATCCATATCCATGAAATCGTGCCAATAGTGAAACACATCCGAGGAGATCAGATTTTCAAGCAGAGAATTGCGCGTTGAAAATGCAAAAACTCCTCCTGGATTAAGGTGATTCAACACACATTTAAGCATACGCATTTGATCTTTTTCAGTAAGAAGGGCCTGAAAAGCATTCCCTGCAAGGGTAATTACATCGAATTTTTGATTAAGGGAAAAATGTGACATATCCCCTTCAGTCCAGGATATGGGGAGATTTTGTACTTTTTCCCGTGCAAGGTTAAGCATGGGTGCATTGTTATCAAGACCTGTTACAACAAAACGTTTTCTTGCAAATGGGATCGTTAACCTCCCCGTTCCACAGGCAAGATCAAGGACAGATCCGTTTTCAACCGCATTTAAGAAAAAAGGGAAATCCCCTTGGTATTGCCCATACTCCGCCTCATAAATACGGGCATCAGCATATTCATCCACAATCGTTACCAAGTCGCTTGCCAATCGTCTAATCCCGCATCATCAAAACGAACATAACGGCACCCCACGGATAAATCATCACGGTGGGGCGTGTTAATGATACCGCGGGCTGTGACCTCAAGGGTAAATCCCAAACGTTCTGGCACAGCACGGCTTTTAAGGTTTTCCTCATCACACAAAATCGTCACGCGTTTCATTCCCATTTGTTTAAAGGCATAATGGGTAAGGGCCGCGGCAGCTTCTGTTACATAGCCCTTACCTTGCTCAGAAGAGCGGCAGGAATAGCCAATGTCAGCATTGTACATATGCCACTTTAGAGCATTGAACCCACAGGTCCCTACAAGCTTTCCTTCACATAGAATCAAAAGATGTATTCCCTTGCGCAAGATAAAATCTGCATAAAATCTTCGAACAGCTTCCTCGCTGTCTTCCCATTTTGTTGTTCCATCCACCCAAGGCATCCATTGTCGAAATTGCTCACGTGACTCCTCAACGGCTGCAAAAACTTCTTTTCCATCACCGGGCATCATGGGGCGGATGGTGAGTCGTTTTGTGGTAATTGGCATAGGAAGATCAAAAAGAATGGGATTTGTCATTTAGGCGGCCTCCCCCTTATACCATTTATGGGTTTCAGAACGAGACAAAGCCTCCACACCGTGGGCCTCAATAAACGCCACAATCGCCCACCTTGCAAACGGCTTTCCAATCACACTGTCATCTAACTGAATCACATCATGCCATCCGGGTTTAAGGTCCTTGGAATCCATGACTTTTTCCACATTGCTGGAAAGCATAAACACAGCATTTCCTTCCCGGTGATCCACAAGCTTGAGCGTTTCAGGGGAGCTTCCAATACGAAGGCCCGGGCAACTTTCAGCAATAGCCAAGGTAAAGGACCCGGCATCAAAATGAGGTTTTGCAAGGTATTTGGCCGACTCATTCCATTCGTATTTTAAAAATCGCAACATCACATGGGGGCATGTCGTGTCAAAAATCTTACCGTGCACCCCTGGAAACGACGGTTCAAAGGCGTTTAAAATTCCTGACACAACATGATACGTTGCATCCCAAATGGGCTGGGCCTTTTCCATAAAATCCATCACCATAGGATGCTCTTTTAAAAAGTCCCCGCACTGGTCAAAAATGGTTGGATGAAAATGAAAAAAATCCTTGTTGTCATTATAGATATGATCCCCAGGGTCCCGATGTTTGAAGCCAATATCACCGCGCCTGTGAAGGGGAGCTATAGAAAAATCGATATGGTTCTTAATATCATTTTCTTCGTTTAAAAATTGAAAAAATGCTTGGATGGATTCATCCAAAATATCCCGACTTATGGGAAAGGGAACATTCACATAACAGTCCCTTTTTAGTGCTTTATACAGGTCCTCAAAATCAGGAAGCATAAGCTAATCTCCTTTTTGTGCGACCACCGTTGGGAAAATGCCTTGAGTGTCATAAATTATTTCCAGCACTTTAAATCCTGCCTGCTCCAGCTGACTTCTTGTTAATGATTCTGTGCGCATGGCTTGCCAGCGCGCTTGCATGATATCGCCAAAAATGGCTTTTTGCATTTTCACATCATTCACATTGAAATTCTTCCATGGTGAGTTTTTATCCATCATGGGGGGAGGGGTGATAAAACTGGTGACTAAAACACCCCCAGGTTTAAGGACATGATGAAATGACTTATAAAGCTCAACAACACGAGCATCATCTTGCTCATAAAAGTTCAGACCGTTACTTGTGATAAGATCATATTGATCGCGGGTATTCAGATTCCACGCATCCCGCTTTTCAAAAAATGCCATGGACTCCTTGCCATATTTTTTGGCATTTTCCCTCCCAAGTTCGATGGATTCCCCATCCAAATCAAACCCGTGAAGTTCGATGTTTGAAGCTTTTGTATAATCAAGATGCAGCAAATCATCCATTAGACCACACGGAATGGATGCCAGTTTCATGTGGGATTTAATGCGTTTTTGAATTTCTTTTCCAAAAATCTTGAACCGCTCCCGGGATGCGATAAAAGCAGGTGCTTTGTTAATTAACCAATCTTCAAGGGGATGATCCAGTTTTTTTGCAGGGCCATGAATCAACCAATACGCGGTCCAATATCCACTAATGCCGCCATTTTTAAGAAGGAACCGCCCAAGCTCAAACTCCGTCATTTGATGGAGGATTTTGAGCGTTTCCCCAAGGGGAAGCATCAATGAAGCTTCTTGACAACGAAGACGTTCCTCAATCTTTTTTACATCATCCGATGTTAATTCTTGTGATTCTTTACCCACGTGTGTGATGAGATTTTCATCTGCTGAGAAATGGTTTTTAAAAACAGATACGCCCACGATGGTGCCCCCTAAAATAATAATGATGGTGATATTTTTGCGGTGATTGATTTTTTAAAAAACTCAACAAGGCGTGGCTCAGTCATAACTAGCTCTCCTCCAAAATCCTTAAAACACTAACACGCTTTTTTGTTTTTTTCATTTGATGAAATTGAAAATTCCATGTTTTTGTTTTGTCATCATACCCATAAAGATTCACCCAGCTATAGGCAACGCAAGGAATATCACACCAAGGATCCTGATCCTTTGGTTTTTGTATCGATGTGCTTCGGCCCTTTTTCCTCACAAGGGATGCATCCAAAAGGCGCAACTCCAACACCCCCTTTTCATTTCTTTCCACAGCATCCACAAAGGCGATATGCGTTCCACCCGAAGGGCATTTTGGTGATCGGTGCATAGGATCCGGATTATAGTTTGGATCAATGTGAATAAAAAGATCGCCTGGTTTTAAAGAAGAAATTGCTGGCACCTCAAACCCTTTATAAAGGGATGGCTGAGCTACAATTTTTTGAATAATCAAATCATAGTGATAGGGGATAATCGCATTCGCTTGATGGGAGGCGGAAAGATCTTTTTGCACTTCTGCCCATAAAGATTTTAATTTTCCGAAGGCACTTGGTGATTTAAAAGAAAGGGTGTCATTAACAAATTCATAACAAGCGCACCTAACAACGGGAATAGAAACAAGAGAGCCCTCAATGGTTTTTCTATCCTTTTCATATCCATCCAAAAGAAGTTTTGATGCGGCATTTGCGCCTGTGAAAAAGAAGGAAAAGACAGCAATCCCAAAAAAACGAAAAACAGAAAATTTGAAGATACATATACCGAAAGTGATTTTGAATAGCTCAGGAATACTCTATGAAGTGAGCGATTAAAAGATTTTTTTAACAAAAAGATTGATCGTTTTCCCTTTGCTGGAACAATCACTTTCCCTAAGAAAATCACCCACATGATCAAATCCAGCTTTTGCATAGACATGTCGTGCACGGGCATTGGAATCTTCGGGATCAATGAGGAATGTATCGGCTTTTGGATCAATGGATTTTATAAAACCCACAAAAGCACTTAATGTTTTTGAACCTAATCCTTTCCCCAAAAAGTCCTTTTCCCCGATCATAAAGTCCAAACTATACGTGTTCCCCATTTTGGAAAGATGGTCTTTTTGCATGGGATGCATATCGTATTCGGGTTTTTCTTGGATCGTCATAACCATGCAGTAGGGCGTTCCATCCATATATCCAATCCAATATGAATAAAGGCCATCGCAATAGGATGAGGGTGTTTTACGACCATTCACAAAATTTACAATATCGTCCTTGTGCCCTTGGGTATTATCCCAAAATTCCATGACATGGGGTTCTTGTAACCACCGCCAAATCGTATCGAGATGCGCGGTGTTCGCTTTTTGAAATGTAATTGTCACAACATCCCCCTAAGCTTTTGAATAAATCGCCCCATGTGGGGATCCGATTTTTCAAAGGGAATATCCTTAAAATCAAACCATCGAATGCCGTGAAATTCTTCCCCATCAAAATGGTATGCGTCTCGGTGATTTCCTCGCAAGATGTACCACAAGCTCACATCCGTATGACCGGCAGTTAGGCCAACAGTTTTAGTAACCGTTATAAACACAGGGTCTTCACACCAAAAATCCGCTTGGATATTGAGCTCCTCAAAACACTCACGTTCCACAGTTTCCTTGGGGTTTTCATCCAATTCCACATGCCCTCCCGAAGGGAGCCATAATTGTGCTTTTTTATGATCCACAAGAAGAATTTTTTGAGCACCCTCATCAAACAATACGAAATACGACACCAGATGTTGGGGCGGAGTATCAGGTTTTTGAATCCTAAACAGTGGTGCTCCACTCTTAATCCATGAAAGTGTCCCTTGGAGGTGTTCTTTTTCAAGATTATCAAAGGGTTGAATGCCCTCAACAATCTCAGCAACGACAGATTGAGACGTAACAGAAGGAGCATTCTTCCTGAGAGCAGAGCGTATTATCATAAATTTTTCTCCCGCAACGTTTGCAAGATGCTGTCAAAATCATCCTGATTTTTAACACTCACATACTGAATCTCAGGATATTTTTCCCGGAACTTCGCAATTCCTGAAGCAGCTATTTTTTCAAAATTCCACAGGTATTTCAAAAAGGGCAAATTCACTTTTTCTCGGCATCCCTTTGGTTTGTCGCCCGCATCAGTACCCCTAAACCATGCGCGCTTAAAAACACGCAAAATACATAACCACCGAGGTGGTGCCAGATGGATAAACATATCACTGTTGGCATAGCGTATTTCAAGGGTGCTTAACCCTGCCCCCTCAATAATCCAGGTATCATTCCTAATCCATTGGTGGAGGAGGTTGCGGCATTCTTCTTTCTCTCGAAGGATCCAATTCTCTTTCCAGATAATCTGATCCATGTGATAGCAAGGAATATTCAAATGGTCTTTAAGCATTATTCCTAACGTGGTCTTACCACTTCCCGGCGTTCCAAAAATGGCAATACGTTTTATGGACGTCATAACTTTTTAGTCTGAAAGTGCTTGAATAATCTTGCTGCTGGAAAAACCATCCATTCGGTCCATAACCGCCACAACCTTTGCCCCCACACCTTGGGCCTGGCGTTCTTTATTCGCAAGCTGCGGATCATTTTTTGTTATTGCAATGACAGCAGGTTTTACATCCACAACCAATTGATTATAGTCCTCAAACCCCTTCATCGACGGCAGCAAAAGCACACGATCCACACAATCAAGGCCCGCAAGATTTTCAGCGCGTTGTTGTTGTGTATGAACGGGTTTACGTTTTTTGTATTGCAGGATTGTGGTATCCGGCTCAAGGGCCACCACAAGAAAATCACCTTGGGCTTTTGCTCGTTTTAAAAATTGAATGTGCCCATAATGCAAAACATCAAAACACCCACCTACCAAAACTACTTTTTGCGACTGAAATGAAAATGTCTTTTCTTTTATATAAAAAGCTATCTTTTCTAAGGATGTATCCTCATTTTTTGGTGACGCTGGATTTTGACATGCCGAGAGCAATGTTCCCACGGCAAATGCAATCATAGGTTTTGAGAGCAGCATTTTTAATTTTCCTTACCAAGTTCACATATAAACCATAGCTGATCTTTTCTCTCAGGGGGACGAAAAAGGTACGGCACACAGTTTTCTGCATGGAGATGGGAATATCCCATAAGACGAGTCATCGCCATAAAAAATCCGCCATGCGCAATAATCAGCGGGGACTTTTTAGACTCTGTCATTATATGATGTAAAGCTGAGAGCATGCGATTTTCAAATATTTTCCAAGGCTCTGCCCCTTGGGGAATATCGGAATCTTTCAGTCCCGACATAAAATGACTATGGGGCTTTCCTTCCCCCTCGCCCCATCCACGTTCCCAAAGTTGATCCGTTTTATGGAGGGGGCGATCAAGTGCTTCATTGAGAATAAGCGCCGTTTGGTGAGCACGCTTGAGTGAACTTGTATACATGGCATCAATTGCCATGTTTTTCAAAAACGATTGCGCTTCATACGCTTGTTTAACACCACACTCATTTAATGGAATATCCTGCTGCCCCATGATTATTCCTTGCCGGTTCCACGCAGTCTCCCCATGACGGATAAAGTAAAAGGGTATTGTAATGTGGGAAAGGTGATCAAACTCCATGGCACCTGGTATGTTTTTTTAAAAGCTTTTGGGGGAAAATTAACACTTTTCCTATAAACTCAAAACCATAAAAGAATTCTCGAATAAGGCTCAGATGAATCACGCAATAAAAGTAAGTATTTTCCTTGGTTTTGCACTGGTATGTACCAAAATTTCCTTTGCATCCAGCGGCGCACATTCCCATGCGGAGTCTCAACCAAAAGCAACAATAGAGCAAACTCAAAAACAATCATTATCCTCCCCTCAAGTTGAGTTTGATCAAAAGTTAGGGGCTTTCATTGGCACATCAGCAATTCCAACTACCTCGGAAAAACCTTCAGTAGCACAATACCTCGAATTATACGAACGTTTTTCAAAACAGACTCCAAGAGCAAAGTCGGCCCTGGAAACGCGTCAAAAAAAAATTTTCCGCCATTATGGATACCCTTGATATTCAAACTCCCTACCCCCAGATGAAGGCTGTTTTTGATACCTATGGTGTTATTTTCAATCGTCCCCTTAGCCATTAAATTAGTCATTGGTTGTGGTAACATACCCCCTTATAAAGAGGGATTATATGTTTACTTTATTGATAATTATGGCCCACCTGGCAAAGAATACCGCTTGCGTCATGCCCATGCAGATGCCGACACCATCGATCCTGATTTCGCAAGAAACCCAACGATTTTAGCTACTTTCGGAGCCCCTTCTCTCATCGCATTATTCAACGGAAAAAAGTATCGGGAGATTAAAATAGAAGGAATTATGCTGCTTCCCCACACACTAAAAGCGTTTAATCGCGATGTTACTCTCCAAAGCCTTCAGTGTGTTTCGAATATTTTCCAAATCCTAGCACCAGATGGTATTCTTATCGATTCATCTGGCATCCAATATACCCTTGAGCAGGTAGAAAAAATGGAGGGAGGGGCAAAGTACGATCCTGTTGAAAACCAAAAATACATTGAAGAGACTATAAGAATACACAGAGCTGAAAGTCTTAGAGAATCTTTAAGGGATTATCTCCTCCATCATGGAACTCCTTCTGACGAAATTGACGACTTCATTCTCCTTAGGATGCCTGAGTTTCTAAAAGAACATAATCTTCAGGAAAAAGATCTCAAACTAACACTTGGTGATGCTGAAGATATCGCAGGTGGCGGTTGGCTTAACCTCGAGGACCGGTTTAAAAAACGCCTTAACTTGAAATAGGGTGTCTCAAATCGTTTCATGGGATGGATATTACTAAGATAGATTTACATCCCGGTGTGTTCTTGCCACTATAGGGCCATGATTATGGATACCCCCCTTTTTGCACTTTTGCTTCTTGCCCCCACCCTTGGCCCCTTGGGGTGCTTGCTTTTGTGGCGTCGCATGGCGTTTTTTGGGGATGCTCTTTCCCACGCATGTATCTTGGGTGTGGGTCTTTCCTTGATGATGCAGATTGAACCCCTTTGGGGAATTTTAGGGATTGCCCTTGGGATTGCGTTCCTTCTTTATTTCCTCGAAAAGCAGCGCGACCTTGCCATTGACACAATCTTTGCCATTTTATCCTACACAACCCTTGCCCTTGGTATTATTTTGATGAGCCTTCGCCAAGGAATCCACATCAACGTTGAGGATATCCTTTTTGGAGACATCCTTGCCATTGATGAGGAAAGTCTTTGGCCTCTTTTAGCTCTCAGCATTGTCAGCAGGGGATGCTTTGTTTATTTTAGAAAATCTTTTATCTTGCGTAGCATTAGCAGCGCCCTCAGCCACATCTATGACCCAAAAAGCAAGCAAGCTCAAATTGCTTTCCTTGGGCTACTTGCTTTAGGGGTTGCCTTTTCCCTCACCCTTATCGGTGCTTTAATGTTGCCCGCCCTTATGATTCTTCCTGCTGCAACAGCGCGCAAGTTAAGTGTATCCCCTTTGCAAATGATAGTATGGACAATTGTGATTTCTGTTCTTACATCCTTTATAGGGCTTTGGATTTCGTATACAATTGATGTTCCAAGTTCCCCTGCCATCGTTATCGTTGGCGCTTTGTTTTTAATAAGTACGAGTATAATAAATAAGATTCGATATGAGCGACCTGTTCCAAGCCAACCTTAAAAAATCCCCCCGATCATCCGGAGAAAGCTATACCGCAGAGGACATCGAAGTTCTTGAAGGACTCGAACCTGTACGTAAACGCCCCGGTATGTATATTGGGGGAACAGATCAAAAAGCGCTCCACCACCTTGTCGCAGAAGTTCTTGATAATGCCATGGACGAAGCTGTTGCTGGTCATGCAAATAAAATCACCGTATCCCTCCAAGGGGATGACACTATCAGCATTACCGATAATGGTCGTGGCATTCCAACGGATCCCCATCCCAAGTATCCTGAAAAATCCGCTTGCGAAGTTATTTTCTCAACCCTTCACTCTGGCGGCAAGTTTAAGGCAGGCGCCTATCAAACAGCAGGGGGGCTCCATGGTGTAGGGCTTGCTGTTGTAAACGCATTATCCACAAATCTAAAAGTTGAAATTGTAAGGGGACGCACCCTTTTTACCCAGACCTTCAGCCAAGGGCAAACCACTTCTGAGCTAGCTCAGCAACCCACAACACGCCCCCGTGGAACGACGATTACGTTTACTCCGGATCCTGAGATTTTTAAAGAGCTTCGTTTTGACGCCAAAGATCTCTTAAAAATGGTCAAGGCAAAAGCGTTTTTGTTTAAAGGCGTTGAGCTTATTTGGAAATGCAATAAAACCTTGAGTACAGATGATATCCCTGAGGAGGCACATTTCCACTACCCAGGGGGGCTTGAGGATTATTTACGCGACCTTTTGGGGGCCACCCAAACCCTTCACCCCGATATTTTTGCAGGCCAGTCAAGCTTTTCAGGAAATGGGAAGATTGAGTGGGCTATCCAATGGCCATTTTTTGATGAGCAAGGATTTGTTCAATCCTATTGCAATACTATTCCCACGATTAATGGCGGCACCCATGAACAAGGACTTCGCCAGGGAATCACTCGTGCCCTTAGGGATTATGGGGAAAAAGTTCAATTAAAGCGTGCCCGGGAACTTTCAGCAGACGATATTACAGGGGATGCGTGCGTTCTTCTTTCAGCGTTTATCCCTCAACCCCAATTCCAAGGGCAAACAAAGGAAAAACTTACTTCTGCTGAAATTACGCGCCCCATTGAGAATACTCTCAAGGATCATTTTGATCACTGGCTTTCCTCTCATCCTGATGCGGCAAAGGGGCTTATTGAATCCCTTTTAGCCCGTCTTGATGCCCGCAAGCGTCACAAGGAACAAAAAGAAGTAGCACGAGCGAGTGTGACTCAGCGCCTTCGCCTTCCCGGAAAGCTTGCCGATTGCACCAGCACAAACCTTGCAGACACGGAACTTTTCCTTGTTGAAGGAGATTCTGCAGGCGGATCTGCCAAGCAAGCGCGGGACCGTAAAACCCAGGCCGTACTCCCCCTTCGTGGAAAAATTCTTAACGTTGCCAATGCTTCTTTGGACAAGCTTAAGGCGAACCAAGAACTGGCCGATCTGACCCTAGCCCTTGGATGTGGTTCAGGAAAAATATGTGATGCTGCAAAGCGTCGTTATGGAAAAATCATTATTATGACAGACGCTGATGTGGATGGCGCCCACATTGCATCTTTGCTGATGACATTTTTCCTCCAACAAATGACGCCCCTTGTCACAAGTGGAAGCATCTATCTTGCTCGCCCCCCCCTTTATCGCATTACTTACAATAATCAGACTACTTATGCTGCTAATGATGCTGAAAAGGATCGCATGATCAGCAAACTCCGTGGAAAGCCCCAAGTGGGTCGGTTCAAGGGGCTTGGTGAAATGCTGCCCGCACAGCTTAAGCAAACAACTATGGATCCCAAGGCACGCTCCCTCCTTCAACTAAGCTTAAGTTCCTTAGAAGATAGTCAAGCTTTCCTTGAAAGGCTTATGGGGAAAAACCCTGAAGAGCGTTTTCGCTTTATCCAGGATAATGCTTTGAAGGCTGTGACAGCAATTTAGCAGGTTGAGCTAAAAATGACTGGAAATATCAATAATTGCATATGCATAAAACAAGAAGAATTTTTATGGACATTCTAAAAAACACCAAAATATATCTTTCCTCTTTTTTTATTATTTTGTTCGTAAGCTCCACCTTGCTAGGTGCTCCACCTGAAGATAAAAAAAACACCTCAGTTTATAGTCATAATTGTTCTCTACGTTTTCAAAAATTTATGCGGTTTATTGGGCATAAGCTTGAAAAATTTCAAATGGACTATATGCCAAAAGCTGAAAGCGTTTTTTATCCTTTTGGCGGACCCGATATTATTCATCCCCTTATATTGTTCCCCGATGCAAAAACCTATGTTCTTGTCGGAATGGAGCCTGTGGGAAAGGCGCTTTCGGATGCAAACAAGAATGATGCACAAGAAAATATCCGTTCCCTATTGGGACGAGGCTATTTTGTGACATCCGCCATGGCAAAAATGTTTAAAGAAAAGAGTGGTGTACGTTCTGCAATTGCTCTTCAAATTCTACTCATGGGTGGAAAAATCACAGAAGACACTCTCATTGATCCTCACACCGCAAGCATTAACTTTGAATGGAAGGGGGAATCGCGTGTTGTTCTCTATTCAAAACAAAATCTTGCAGAAAATTTAGAGGGGTTATTCGACCTCTTAAAAAAACATAACGTATCCCATGCATGTCTTTTAAAATCGAGCTCATACTCTTTGCATAAAAAACTATTTTCGAATTTAAAAGACAAAATCGTGAACCATTTTCCTTTGATTGTTCAGGATGATACAGGGATCCCATTTAAAGATTTAAAAGACAATTTTGATGTTGAGTTTTTTGGGCGCTATAGAGCCCCTTATGGTGTGGAATTTAGAGGGTTCGAGCAGCCTGATCTCCGCAAGATCTTTGCTTCTACAAAAAATATTCCCTCGCTGAATTTTTGCTTTGGTTATGGGTGCGCACGCGTTGAAGCAAACATGATGATTGCTAAACGCAAAGATCTTGAAAACCAAAAGAAATCCCTTTCATCACACACGCCAAAAGAAACCCAATAATTTCTATGCATAAATTGGTGATATTTAAATTTATATCTTTAATGGTCATTAGCATGGTGATGATTGGATGTGCTTCTAATGAGCGTGTTATTGAGCTTGGAGAATCATCCTCTAAAAAAACATGGGTCTATCTTTGTGGGTTAACACCGCACATAAATTCGTTACAAGAAACTGAAAATCGACAGATTTTAGATGACTTGGGAAAAAAACTTTCCATAAAAATTTTGGCTGTTCATCCTTTTGATCGCTGTAAAAGAGCTGAGGAAAAACTGTGCTGGCTTCACTATACACCGGAGCAAACCATGGATACGTACCACAAGATTTTAAATGAAATTGGTAATATAAATGTTTCGGGATTCATCGGATTTTCCAATGGAGGATTTTTCCTCAACAAGCTCGCCCAAATACAATCCCTAGAAGCCCCCATAATTTCCGTCGGTGCTGGCGGTTCATTGAGCCATCCAAGGGCAAAAAACACCTTATCCTTAGTCATAGGAAGACTTGAACCAACCTATGATTCAGCCCTAAAATTTTTTAAAGCAGCAAAGGGATCGCCCCTTTCAATTACCTTAATTGAACATGAGGGAGGCCACATTCTGCCACGAGTTTCCCTTTACCAGCTTTTGGACAAAGGACCATGAAAAGAGTTTTTTGTTTTATCCAGAACGCTGCCATGAAAATTTTCACAACGGCTTGCAAAGACAAGGTTCTTTTGTAAAATCTCCTACTTTATTTGCAAAAAAATGTTACATCCCTTATGCTGTCGAGCAAGAGGATATGGAAAGCCTCTGAAAATCGCATCTTTCATAACGAGTGTGTGAAGGATGTTTTTCCTTTGCAATTCACCACGAAAAGCAAGGAAAAATGCGCTTTTCAGAGGCATCATAATATCCCAAGTTATATCCATATTAAGGAGGTTTTTGTGGATCTTATTTCTAACATTATTATCGGAAGCGCGGGGCTTGGGCTTGTCTACGCTCTTATCGCAAGCCGACAAGTATTCTCTGCAAGTGTTGGCACGGAAGCCATGCAAACAATTGCAGCAGCCATTCAAGAAGGCGCTCAAGCCTATCTTAACCGTCAATATTCAACTATCGCCATCGTCGGCGTTGTTATTGCTGCTATTTTGGGATGGTTCTTGTCACCCCTCGTAGCCCTTGGTTTTGGTATTGGTGCGGTTCTTTCAGGTATTGCTGGCTACATTGGCATGCACGTATCCGTTCGCGCGAATATTCGCACAGCAGAAGCCGCACGCACAGGACTTCACCATGCACTCAGCATTGCGTTCAAGTCGGGTGCCATCACAGGTATGCTCGTTGTAAGCTTGGGTCTTTTAGGTGTAAGCCTTTATTATTTCTACCTTTTGTCAACCGGTCTTCCCACACGTCAAATCCTTGAAGCTCTCGTTGCCCTTAGCTTTGGTGCATCACTGATCTCAATCTTTGCACGTTTGGGCGGGGGTATCTTTACAAAGGGTGCAGACGTTGGTGCAGACCTTGTTGGAAAAATTGAAGCAGGAATCCCAGAAGATGATCCCCGTAACCCAGCCGTGATTGCTGATAACGTTGGTGATAACGTTGGTGACTGCGCTGGTATGGCAGCAGACTTGTTTGAAACATATGCTGTTACCATCGTGGCATCTATGTTGTTGGCTGCAATCTTTTTCCAAGGCCCCCTTCAATCTGCATTGATGACATACCCTCTGCTTATCAGCGGCGTTTGCATCATTGGTTCTGTTATCGGAACATTCTTTGTTCGCCTTGGTAACGGCAGCATTATGGCAGCTCTTTACAAGGGGTTCATCGCAGCAACCGTTGTTTCAGCTGGTTTGATTTATTATGTGACTCAGAAAATGAACTTTCCTGTCATGCAAATTCAAAACCATGTGTTCACAAGCAATCACCTTTTGATTTGTGCTCTTACAGGTCTTGGTGTTACAGGCCTTTTGGTATGGATCACGGAATACTATACATCCACCCACTACAGCCCTGTTAAAAGCATTGCTGAAGCATCAACAACAGGTCATGCAACAAACATTATCCAAGGTTTGGCAGTCTCTATGGAGGCGACAGCTCTTCCTGTGATCGTGATTTGTGGTGGTATCATTGTAGCGTTCATGAACGCTGGTATTTATGGTGTTGCTGTTGCTGCAACAACGATGCTTGCTCTTGCAGGTATTGTGGTTGCCCTTGACGCTTATGGCCCTGTAACCGACAACGCTGGTGGTATCGCTGAGATGGCCAATCTTCCAAAAGAAGTGCGCACAGTAACAGATGCTCTCGATGCTGTTGGAAACACGACAAAGGCTGTAACAAAGGGATATGCCATTGGTTCTGCTGGTCTTGCGGCACTTGTTCTCTTCGCTGCATACACAGAAGATCTCAAGCATTATTTCCCAACACTCAACGTTGAATTCTCCCTCAAGGATCCTTTCGTTCTCGTAGGTCTCTTCTTGGGTGGTCTTCTTCCTTACCTTTTTGGTGCCATGGGTATGAAAGCCGTTGGTCGCGCAGGAGGTCAGGTTGTAGTTGAAGTGCGTCGTCAGTTCCGCGAAATCAAAGGCATTATGGAAGGCAAAGCCAAACCTGATTATTCAGCGGCTGTTGACCTTCTTACACGTGCTGCGATTCGTGAAATGATTATTCCTTCCATGCTTCCTGTGGTAACACCAATCGTTCTGTATTTCGCAGTCAATGCCATTGCAGGTCAATCTTCTGCATTTGCAGCGCTTGGTGCAATGTTGACGGGAACCATCGTAACGGGTCTTTTTGTGGCTATTTCCATGACATCCGGTGGTGGTGCCTGGGATAATGCTAAAAAGTACATCGAAGATGGTCACTGTGGTGGTAAGGGTTCTGAAGCTCACAAAGCTGCAGTTACAGGTGATACTGTAGGTGACCCATACAAGGATACAGCAGGTCCTGCTGTAAACCCGATGATTAAAATCATCAATATCGTGGCGCTCTTGCTCTTGGCAGCACTTGCACACTAAGTCCTAAATTTAGGAACAAAAAAGGGGGAGCTTTTTGCTCCCCTTTTTTTGTATCTTCTTCAGACAATATTACGGTTTCAATGGAGGTGGCGCAGGAGGAGGCGGCACATTAAGCGCCGTCTTTATCTGGGGGATATTCAACTGAGTAATCGGTGGTGTGGGAATAGGCTGGGCTGTAGGATAAGATGTAATCGGTGGTGTAACGGCTTCCACAACCGTTGTTGCTGGTGGCAATGTTGGAGGGGGAATAGGAATAGAAGTGGGAGCTGGTGTCGCTACTTTAGGCGCAGCAGAAGTGGGCGTTGGTGATTTCGATGAGGGGGCCTCTTTTTTTTCTGAAGAATCTTGCTTTGAAGGAGATTGACGGGGTTTAGGTTCTACTTGGCGAGGCTTTTCAGCTTTTACCTCTGGTTTGGATGCTGGCTTGTCCTTTTGCCCATCTGCGGGTTTTTCAGTTTTCCCCTGGGGTGCTGCTGACTGAGTTTTTACAGTTGTTTCAGCGGGCTTTGCATTGGATGTTTCCAACTGAACCTTGCCAGGAGGAGCATCGGGTTTTTTTGTATCGGGAGTTACGCTTGTGCTTTTAATCGATTCAAGGGGAGCTTTTCCTGATTGAATGGCTTGGATTTGAGCGCCCAATTTCTGAACGTCTTGGTGGAAGGATGCAAGACTTTCCTTGGTAATTTTTTCAGCTTTTACAAGATCTTGATGGCGATCTCTCAATTTATCGTGTGCTTGTTGCACAGTTGATCGTAATGCTTCATTACTCTCTTTTTTTTGTTGAACACGCACATGAGTTTCGTGGATTTCTTTCTGCTTTTGTTGAAATTTTTCTTCGGTATAACTCTCTTTAAGTTCCTTTAACTCCGCATCGTTTTTACGAGCCATCACCGCATGCATTTGTGATTCTTCTTGAACGTTGCCTGTGAAGTCAGAAAAACCACCAATATTAATATGTTTTATCCAATCCCCGAGATTAAAAGCTTGAAGTTGACTTGAAGAAAATAAGCCGCTTGTCAAAAAAAGTGAAATTCTCAAGGCGCGCATCGATCTAAACATTAGATACCCCCCATCACACGAGAAATTGTTCCAGCAGACCAGTGAAAGAGTGATACCCCAACAAGGTTACGATCTCTTAAATACACCCAACCAAAGGCAATACTTCCCACAAACGTAATGATCACAGCCTCAATACCACGATGTATATGAAAAAGTGCAAAAAGCCCTGACGTAATAAAATTGGCCTTCATTCCTTTTTCATCCTCAAGAAACCTTTGTAAGGTTGTTTGAATAACACCCCTGGCGATAAATTCTTGAACATAGGAGTGCACCATATAAGAAAGGATATACACAGGAGGGGCTTTTTTCATGATCGAGAGAAGAACCTGTTGATAAAAAGGGAGGTCAATCGCTGTGGAGCTAAGGTGAATTCCAAAAATAGCTGCAATCCATAAGCCCCCTGTGATGGCAAGTCCAATCTGAAGGGATGGTAAAAAATTATGAAATGTTACACCAAAGTTTCTTAATGGGTATCCAAAGAGCTTTACTAAGACAATAATGGGCAGCAAAAGCACGAATAAATAAACCCAGTTAAAAAGAAGGGATGTGACATCGACATAAAACATTGTCACAACACGATCCATGGTCATACCAATACCAAAGATCAAACAAACCCCTATTAAAAAGAGATTTGACTCACGCTGCATAACCTTGCGATTTTTTTCACTTTTCAGAGCTTTGAAGTAATCCTTGTACGTTGCATCAAGCTTTTGAGACACAAGAAACGAAAGTTTTTCAATCATTTCTGTGTAATATTTTTTAAGCTCCTTGGATTTTGAAAACTTTTCAAGGATTGAGATGGGTATTTGAAGGATTTTTGCAGGCTCCATAGCCTTGACACTAAAATCCCCTGCTTTGGCTCCCAATGCTGCTGTTTCTCCAAAAACCTCATTCTCATCAAATTGAGTCAGAAGATATTGATCATTGGTAGCATCATCGCTTTTAAAAAGACCGAGTTTTCCCTTGAGAACTAAGAAGAAATAATGATGTTCTTTGCTATCTTCGTGAACAACGAATTCATCACGCCCCATCTCAACAACGGTTGCATGATCTGCAATGTTCTTTAAAAATTCAGCATCAAACGTTGAAAATGTTTTGTGCCGTTCCAAATATTTTAAAATCTCAGCGCTCATAATTCACTCCTAGAAATTATAACGAATGTCTACGTTAATAGCTTTTGTTTGAACCTGATTTCGTCCATCAATAAAGGCAAAGCTTATCCCACCTTGCAGAGCATTTTTTGTAAACAGGCGTATTCCACCACCAAGTTGGCGAGCAAATCGAGACCTGTAAATACGTCGACTCGTCAGCGAATCCACAACGAATGGTCGCTTAATATGGCAAATGGTCCCAACATCAATATAGGGTGCGACATTTTCAAAACCGCTGTAAACTAAACGGATAAGACCTGTTCCCTGGCGGGTGTTAGAACGATCGCGGGGAACGGTGTTATAATTTTGAGGAATAGTATAGGGCTCATACAAAATATATTTATTCGTCACATTCCATTCAAAAAACGCTCCAACCTGCCCTTGTAAAACAATGTTTGAAAAGGCTTTTACAGCACTTAAATATGCTGCGACATCTCGTGAAGACGAGTTATATCGACTGATGGTCGTTTCACCTTGAACATTATTAGCCCCTGCAACCCCATACACGGGGTTACTAACGTTTTTCACAAATCGCGTAGCACTCCACCCTTGTCCAGCCGAAACATATGTTGAGAGCCAACTATTAAAGTTATAGCTAAGGTAAGGATGAATTGTCGCTGAATGATAATGGGTCCTGGAATGAATAGGCTGTGGTATTCCTGATGTTGTGACGGTGTAAAAGGAGTCGCTCGTTGACCTGCCCCGTTGTGTTGAAAAATAAACCCCCGCCTTCAACATGGGATTCACAGCATAATCATACCCCACCAAAAAACTTCTTGAATGTCCTTTGGTTGGCAAAGCGCCCGTTGCCTTATCCTTTGTTGAAACAAAGGATCCAAGGGACCAAAAAGTATGCTTTTTTAACTCAACCTGTTGTGGGGTGGGTGTTTGGGTTTGTTTTAAATCTTTTTCCCCCTGTTCTTGAACAATTCTAGTGTCGTCTATTATAGCTTCTTGAAAAATAACGTTTTCAAACAGATCCTGCTCAATACGCTTGGAAATCGTATTTGGGCTAGTGCTTGCTACAATTTCTTTAGAAACAAAAAAAACTAATATTCCTAATGAACTGCTTCGTCTCAAAACCATCTTCAAATCTTTACCCAATCTTTTAATAAAAAACATTCCCGTGAAGCATCTTTAACATGCAGGATTTATAATTAAAATTTTATTAAAAATTTTCACAAAAAGCACAGTTTTTTTGAAGATTCTCTCTTCAAAGGATTTTTTCAAAAAACCACAGCATCACAACCAAGGAACAATCCCTTTTCAAGCCCCCCACTTAGACTCCCAGGGAATTGACCCAAATTTTTTTAATCTGCTCTATTTTCCGTGGTTTTTTAAACACACAAGAGTCTTGAACCACACAAAGAACCTCACACCCCACATTTTTTAACTCTTTTTTCATAATCTTCTTTACAAATAGCAGCAAATGTTGCTAAACGCATGTGTACTCTCTCTCTTTGTATACCCTCACTCACAAAATCTTGCTTTTAGACTTTTTTCTTGTGATGCTGATATTTTAAAACCGTGAAAGGACAATCCCTTCGTTATGACGCATTTAGTTGTAGTCGAATCGCCCGCAAAGGCGAAAACGATCAATCGCTACCTTGGCAATGATTATGTTGTCGTAGCATCCTATGGTCATATTCGGGATTTACCTTCTAAAAACGGCTCTGTCGATCCCAACAATCAATTCCAAATGGTTTGGGAAGTTGATGCACGATCAAAAAAGCACATCGATGCCATTATAAAAGAATCAAAAAATGCTGATTCCATCCTCCTCGCAACCGACCCTGATAGGGAAGGAGAAGCTATTTCGTGGCATATTGCCCAATTACTGATGGAGAAAAAAGCCCTTCAAGGAAAAAAACTCCAACGCATTGTTTTCAATGAAATTACAAAGTCTGCTGTTCAACATGCCCTTGAAAACCCCCGGGAAATAAATCAAGAACTTGTCGATGCCTATATGGCAAGGCGTGCTTTGGATTATCTTGTCGGGTTTAACATCTCCCCTGTTTTATGGCGTAAACTTCCTGGGTCACGCTCCGCAGGGCGCGTTCAATCCGTAGCACTTCGCCTTATTGTTCATAGAGAGCAAGAGATTGAGAAATTTATCAAAGAGGAATACTGGTCTATTCTCGGTCAGTTTTCAACGCCATCAAAAGAATTTTTTGACGCAAAATTGACCCATCTTAACGGTGTTAAGCTCGAAAAATTTTCAATCAATAATGAAGAAAAAGCAAAAGCGGCTGTTTCTCTTCTTGAAAAAGAAAATTATGCTGTAGCATCCATTGATAAAAAACAAATGCGCCGCAATCCTGCAGCGCCCTTTATCACATCAACTTTACAGCAAGAAGCTTCTCGCAAGCTTGGTTTTAGCGCCAGCCGCACCATGCAAACGGCACAAAAACTCTATGAAGGTATCGCCATAAAGGGAGAAAGCACAGGCCTTATTACCTATATGCGTACGGATGGTGTTCAGCTCTCCCAAGAAGCCGTTTCAAAAATGCGCGATTTCATCGGCAAAAAATACGGCAAAGACTACCTTCCAGCATCGGCGATTGCCTATAAAAGCAAAGCAAAAAATGCCCAAGAGGCCCACGAAGCCATTCGCCCGACAGACATTGATCGCACTCCTGAAATGGTCAAACCCTATCTGGATGAAACACAATACAAACTTTATGAACTTATTTGGCGCCGAACATTAGCATGTCAAATGACCCAAGCAGTCTTTGATCAAATGAGTATCTTGATTGATTCAAGCGATAAAAAACATCAATTTAAGGCAACGGGATCCACCCTCGTTTTTGACGGATTTTTACGCGTCTATAAAGAAGGAATTGATGATCAAAAGGGTGATAATGATGAGGATCGCCTCCTTCCAAGAATGGCTGACAAAGACCCCTTAAATCTTAAAAACATTGAGCCCCATCAACATTTTACCGAACCTCCTCCACGCTATGGAGAAGCAAGCCTTGTCAAAAAGCTTGAAGAGCTTGGGATTGGTCGCCCGTCCACATATGCATCGATTTTGCATGTTCTCCAAGAACGTTCCTACGTCATGCTTGAGCGCCGTCAATTTATCCCCAGCGATCGCGGTCGTCTTGTCACAACATTCCTTGAAAATTTTTTCCAAAAATATGTTGAGTATGATTTCACGGCAAAACTCGAAGAACAGCTTGATGATATTTCTGCAGGGGAACGAGATTGGCACAAGGTGATGCAGGAGTTTTGGTCTCCATTCTCTACAACCGTGGGCGATGTGATGAAAATCGACATTGTTTCTGTGATCGATAAATTAGAAGAGGCCCTGGAACATTATCTTTTTGGTGAGGATAAAGATCATCTTTGCCCAAAATGCCAAAAAGGAAAACTAAGCCTCAAGCTTGGTAAATTTGGTGCTTTCCTTGGTTGCTCTAACTATCCAGAGTGCCCTTATACCCGCCCCATTGGTGACCAAGCTACAGGGGAAGGTGACAATGCTCACCCCCAAGAAGAAACCCCCGTTGTAGGAACAGACCCTGTGACAGGATCTGAAATTACTCTTCGTAAAGGGCCCTATGGTTTTTATTTGCAGTGGGAGGGAGAGGTCGAAGCCCCCAAAGTTGCAAAGGAATCAGAGGCTTCTACGAAGAAAAAACCATCCACTAAAAAAACTACGAAATCAAAAGCACCTAAACCCGTTCGCGTGGGACTCCCTGCGGGAATGGCACCTCAGTCTGTGACGTTAAAAGAGGCCATGTTCCTTAAGTCCTTACCCAAAGAAGTAGGCATTTATCCTGAAACGGGTGAAAAAGTGATGTTGGGAATTGGTAAATTTGGTCCTTATATCAAGGTAGGATCTATCTTTGCTTCCATCCCCAAGTCCATTAGCTTTTTTGAAATTTCTGAAGGTGAAGCTATTACCTTGGTCGACAAGAAGAAAGCCCGAGTTGCTGCTAAGAAGAATTAGACTTTTTTCTTTACCTTTCCGGGAAAAATAGGAACAATGCGCTTATGATCTTGCGTCTGTATGCCATTCTCTCTTACCTGCTTGTTCCACTTTTAAAGGCTTATCTTCGTGTTCGCCTAAAAAAAGGAAAGGAAGTTCAAGATCGCATACAAGAACGCTTTGGAATTTCTACATATCCTCGAAAAAAGGGAAAACTTATTTGGTTACACGGAGTAAGTGTTGGGGAAAGCCTCTCCCTCCTATCCTTCATCCACTACCTTGCCCGGCTTTACCCTGACCTAAATATTCTCCTGACAACAGGAACCACAACCGCAGCAAAGCTTGTTGAATCGAAACTTCCCTCAAATGCCATCCATCAGTTTTTCCCCTTGGACGTGCCCCTTTACTGGAAACGATTTTTAGATCATTGGCAACCTGATGTCGCGTTAGTTACAGAATCAGAGATATGGCCAAACATGATTCAAGGCTGTAAACATCAAGGAATTCCCCTTTTTCTCATTAATGCTCGCCTTACGGAGAAAAGCTTTAAAAGATGGCTTTATTTTTCCAAAACGGCTTATAAAATTTTTTCCGGATTCCGCTTTATATTTGCCCAATCCGAAAGCATCGCCCAGCGTCTTCGCCACTTTACAGGACATGTTCAAGTAATGCCGAATCTTAAATTCGCAGCTCAACCCCTCACGTGTAACGAAGAAGTTTTAAAAGCCTTATCACAGAAGATAAAAGATCGGCCCATCATTGCCTTTGGAAGCACCCACCCCGGAGAAGAAGACATTATTTTTCCTGTATTCAAGAAATTAAAAGATACTTTCCCAGATCTTCTTATGCTTTTAGCACCCCGTCATGTAGTAAGAAGTGAATCAATTACTCAAAGGCTTTCTCAGCTCAATCACACCACAGCGCGCCGTAGCAAAGAAGAATTACCCACAACTGAAACGGATGTTTTCTTGTTTGACACCATGGGGGAGCTTGGACTTTTTTACCGGTTAAGCCCTATTTCCTTTGTGGGAGGAAGCCTTGTTCCAGGAATTGGTGGGCATAACCCCATTGAGCCTGCGCAACTTGGCTGTGCTGTTTTGTGGGGCCCTTATATGGTTAACGCATCCGATATTTGTGCCATCCTTGATAAATATGCTTTTTCAGTTTCTGAAAACACCCTTTATCACACTCTCCATGATCTTTTAAAAAATCCATCAAAAGCCCTCAAAGCTGGAAAAGATATACAATCTCTTGCCCTTGATCAAAAAGGAAACTTGAAAGATCTTGCAAAAATGTGTGAGCCCTTTTTGGGAATACCTCAACAACACGATACTTTGAATGCGGCTCAGAGCACCTAAATTTTGGCATAAGAAAGCCTCATCCCTCGGAAAGGTTCTCTCTCCTCTTGGATGGATTTATGAAAGAGCAAGCCTTTTCGAGCAAAGTCTTCAGCAAACACATTACGCTTCTAAACCCGTTATCTGCATTGGAAATTTAACTCTTGGTGGCTCTGGAAAAACGCCAACAACACTTGCTTTTGCAGAAATTTTAAAGCGGCTAGGGCACACTCCACACATTCTTACCCGTGGGTATGGGGGACAAATAAACAACGCTCATAACCATAAAGTATCTCCCTCAGATACTTTTGATAAAGTGGGTGATGAGCCTATTCTCATGGCAAAAGAATATCCTGTATGGGTGGGCAGGAATCGTTCAATCGCCTCAGGTCTTGCCATAAAAGACGGTGCAAGCATTTTGCTAATGGATGATGGCCTGCAAAATCGTCGCCTCCATCAAGACCTTAAAATCGTTGTTGCTGATGGCGTTCAAGGATTTGGAAATGCCCAAGTATTTCCATCGGGGCCTCTTCGTACATCTCTTAAAAAGGGACTTGATCTTGCCGATGCCTTTGTTTTGATAAATCCCAAACCTGATATCCAAGAACTTTTGAAGGACACTAAAAAACCCGTTTTAACCGCATCTTTTGAACCAACTCTCCCTATTCCTCCACAAAAGATCATCGCCTTTGCCGGCATTGGATACCCTGAAAAATTTCGAATATTCCTTGAGTCACAGGGTTTTGAGATAGAGACATTCATTCCATTCTCTGATCATCACCCTTACTCTTCCTCAGACATTCAAACACTCAGAGTCCTTCAGGAAAAATATCAACTTCCCCTTGTCACAACGGAAAAAGATATTATAAAAATCCCCCCTAATACTCTTTCGAATCTCTACTCCGTTCCTATCAAATTAAAGTTTGATAATGAACAAATGCTTATCAAGATCTTGGAGACATTACTAAAAGCTGATACGCTTACCTAAAATTGTAATGATCCCAGGCTCAATGCGTATTGCATTTGCTCTTTTCTTTTTCACATTCCTAAGTGTTAATACCTCTTTTGCCCAAGAAGGGCACCCTCACGCGTCCCAAGCCTCTATTGAAATGAAGGAGCATCAAGCCGTCATCAAGGAAATTGAGGAGGATGAGAGCAGATTAACTTTAATGAAGGAAGCCAAAAAAATTGAAGGCGAAAAACTTGAAAGTCTCGGTCCTTTAGGAAAATCCCTCGAACACACTGTTATCAATGACCTTAATAAAAAAATTATTGAGCATATTGACGCTTTTGCAAAAATACTTTTCCAAGCAACCCATGCCATTGCCCATTTTCCCTCAGCACTTTGGCAAACTCTGAAACATGCCACGCACCCTCCAGTCAAAAACATGCTGGTGGATTTCGCCCTTGTTTTACTTTTATCCATTGGGTTTGGCTATCTGGCAGAACTTTGCTCTCGCCTTGTTTTATTCAGGTTCTTACGAGCCCCCATACCCCCCATAAGCCTTGGCAGATTCACACTTTATCTCTCCCTTGCCGTCATCCCCCTTTTAGTGTTTGGCATCACATCCTCTTTTGTTGCCCACGCTCTCAATAAGCCCAACGTTTTGTCTAATGCGCTGATTGTCATTGGTTTTATATTCATGACGCGCCTTGTTTTAAGATACTTCAAACTTCTCCTTCAACCAAACAATACGCAATTAAGAGCCATTCCACTCAATGATGATAATGCAAAACGCTTTTACGGCATGGTGCGTCTTCTTTTGCAGGTTTTATTTTTTAGCACTCTTTTTGGGCAAGTATTTATTTTACTAGGCATTTCACAAATCCATTATGAGATTTGGCATAATATTACAGGGTTCCTTTTACTTCTTATTGTCGCCTCTTTGATCATCGATTACAGAGCGCCCGTTGCCGAATGGTTAAAACAAGATGACCTTCACTTCATCAGTGTTCCACGTATTTTAGTGGGGCTTGTGAATGTTTTTGCAAGAACATGGTATATCATTACCCTTGGGTTCATGGTGACATTTTACCTTGCCTGGGTTTATGACGCATTGGATCAAGCCATGCTTCTTTTAAGGTCTGTAACATTAACGGTTATCCTTGTCACAGTCTTTCGAACCCTCAGTTATCGCCTTAACAAGCATGCACAAAAAGTAAAATTACTTCTCCAGGGAGTTGTGCATCACGAAGAAACTAATCATAACGATGCCCAAGAGGAAACCCTTCTCCCATCGTCCCAATCAACGCTTTTCTTTCTACCCCTTGCCCAAGTTGGCCTATATATTGCTACATTTGTTATTGCCCTTGAAATTTGGGGATTAAACCTTCTTGCTCTTTTGAATAATCCGAGCATTCAAAAACATCTTCTCACAGGGTTTTCCATCGTTCTTGTTATTTTTGTAGCCAGAATCCTCCTGGGGTTGATTGATCTTATTTCAAAGTCCCACCTTCAAACCTATTACAAGGGTCGCCAAAAAATTGAACCAAGCCTTTTTGCCAAAACGATCACTCCTATTTTAAGGTCAACCCTCAAAGCAACAGTGGTTTTTCTTACTTTCCTCGTCGTTCTTTCTGAGCTTTCCGTAGATATTATGCCCATTGTTTATGCGTTTAGCGTGATTAGCCTCGCCATTTCCTTTGGTGCGCAAACCATGGTGAAGGACCTGATTACGGGGTTCCTCTACCTCTTTGAGGGGAATATTGCCGTGGGGGAAGTTGTGCAAATCGGCTCCCACAAAGGAATGGTTGAGGCTATTACGTTACGAAGCGTCTTTTTGCGTCACAGCAATGGATCGATTCAGTCTATCCCCTTCTCGGAAGTGAATTACATCACCAATCTTTCAAGGGACTATACGGACCACGCCATTATTGCGTATGTCGCCCATGCAACCTCCGTAAAGCTTATCTATGATGTTCTTGCCGCAACGTTCCAACAAATTAAATCAACTCCCCGTTGGGCCAGCGAAATTATTGGAGATATTAAAATTCACGGAATTGAAAGCTTTGCCGATGCTGCTATTAAAGTTTCAGGCTCTGTGACGACACGCCCTGACCCAAAGTCCTATTTTATAAAAGAGTTTAATGCACTCCTGCAAGACAACATGCTCGCCGCAGGAATTATGCCCCCCACTCAAGTACAGCTTGTTTTAGGAGGAGAGAAGGCTGCGTAAAAGCTTTCTCTTCCCACTCATTTATGCCTAGTAAGAATTAAAATGAAGAAAAATATTAGCCTCGAGAAAACCCCACAACCCCCTGCACACATCCCTTCTTTGGCTATTCTCCTGGCATGCTTAGGCGGAGTTTTATTGGGTTTTTCAGCAATCTTTGTAAGGTATTCCGATTTAGGGCCCATGACTACGGGATTTTACAGGCTCCTCTTTGCTTTACCTTTATTATGGTTATGGATGAAGAGCGAACCTCGCAAGCAAGATCCTTGCCTCAACATTACTCGAAAAGATTATTTGCTTATGGTATTAGCAGGTATCTTCTTTGCCCTTGATCTTGCTTTATGGAATTGGTCCATTGGGTATACAACCATTGTTAATGCGACACTTTTTAATAATACGGCAGCTTTTTTTGTTCCTCTTTTTGCAATATTTTTTCTGAAACAAAAACAACAAGCACGCTCTCTCATTGCTGCAATGACGGGATTTTTGGGATGCTCTTTTCTTGCAGCAGAAAGCTTCACAATAAGTATCTCTAATCTTGTGGGTGATCTTGTGTCGCTGTTATCAGGAATAATGGTTACCTTGTACATTGTCGCTATTAAAAAAATTCGCGATCGATTGCCTACGGGATTATTAATGTTTTGGACAAGCCTATCATCCCTTATTGGCATGGGAATCTTTGTTGTCCTTTTCAAGGAATCATTTTGGCCTCTTACAATAAAAAGCTGGATAAGTATCGGTGGCCAAGCTTTTTTAATTCATGTTCTTGGACAAGGGTTTCTTGCTTACTCTATGGGAAAAATTCCCTCAAGCTACGGCGCCATGATTCTGCTGCTTGCTCCTGTTACATCTGCCCTTTTTGGATGGATGATTTTTGGCGAAAGCCTTAGCATTATAAAATTCTTAGGAATCATCATTATCATGGCGAGTCTTATAGCAGCGCGCCCACGCAGATAAGAGGTGCCAGAATCTTAGTTAAAGATTGCTTGCTATCAATTAATACCCACTAAGCATATTCCTTATTTTCTGGAAGATTCCTGAATTATAACCCCACTCAGAAATTTTGAACCAACCAATGGTATCGGGAAGCAGGGATTTGAATTCTTCCCTTGGATGCCTATGCACGTTTTTAATGATTCCCTTAATCTCATCAACATCCATCACATAAACCCTCTGGGGCTTTTGTTGGGATGCAATGAAAAGCATAGCCTGGTCATAGGCATGCCCCTCAAATGCAGGATATTGAATTTTTGGATCAAGGGGGTTTTCCATAATGGCATCTTCAACCTGGCAATTGCTAAGCCATTGTTTGACAAACGCTCGGCCATTTTTATTGTTACGCACAATCACAAGACACGCCCATACGTTGGGTTTGCTCCATACATTCTCACGATCAAGATTAAAATATTGAAACGCCTCACGCTTCACACCCTTTTGAGCAATGCGAACATTTCCTTTGCGCTCTGAACCATCTTTTAAAAGCAGAACGTCATGCTTCTCCAAAAGCTTTAAAATAGGGGCGATGGGCTTTTGGAAAATAACCGGCGAATCTGCATAAACGATAATACTATCCTCAGGTGAATTTTCCATGGTTCGCAACATGAAATAAGCTTTCCAAATCCAAAGCCCTGCGCCAGCTTTAATGCTTAGGATATTCTTATTTTTCTTCGTAAATTCTGCATCCATATCGCGTTTTTTATACATATGGATATGATCAAACCCTTTATTAAGAGCGCTATAAGCCTGCCCCAATTGGTTTTTATGAAAAACAGCTGCACCATCAGCATAGGAAACAAGATGAACTTCAGAATCTTGTTTGTTTTCTTCTGTTAAAAAGGAGGGGTATTGAATGGAGATATCGCTGCGATAGAGAAGATTCGCATGCTCCCCAATTAAGAAAAGCGCATAGATAGCCAAAAAAGAAAGCACCGCAACCTTAGATTTCAAAAAACACCCACACTCTATAAATTTTCCCCATTCAAACAAACCGCCTCTAAAAACACAAGAAATTACGAATCTATAAGGTTTTTTTTATCACGCAAATGTACCTTCTCAAGTTCTTTTGTGTTATGTGTAGTACGAAATAAATATCTTAGATTTTTATATTACCCACTGCGGACAGGTTGTTTTTGATGTCTTTTTTACGCGCTCTCCCCGTGCAACTTATTTTAAGTATCGCTGTGGCCTTTGTCATCGGCTCGCAGGTGGATATAGCGGTCATCCGTGGTTTTTTCACAATCAGCCACTTTTTTGTAGATATTCTTCTGTTTTTCCTGCCGTTTATGGTGTTTAGCTTTATTTTTAGAGCTCTTACCAACATCCAACGCGGCTCTGGATGGGTTGTTTTGCTCATATTAGGGGGGGTAACACTTTCCAACATGCTTGCCCTTTGGACAGCCTTTGGAACGGCGCATTTTACCCTTGATTTCATGGGCATGAAACATTGCCCAGGTTTTGTTGAGAAGTTTTCCTCATCCATTCTTCCTTATTTCAACCTGCCTCTTCCCACCATTATGTCAACGGATAAGGCCATGCTCCTGGGCGTGGGGCTCGCTCTTTTCACCAATCTTGTGATAAAAGATAATTCTATCAAAGAGAAGACACGATCCTTTGCCATTTTTTTAAGCGACAGCATAACAAGTCTATTACAAAGATTCTTTATACCCCTCCTTCCCCTTTATGTTTTTGGGTTTTGCTTAAAGCTAAGCTATGAAAAGGCCCTTGTTCACCTTTTTTACGCTTATGGGCATGTCTTTTTACTCAGTATTGGTCTTGTGGTTTCTTACCTAAGCATCATGTATTTTATCGCAGCAAAATTCAGCATCTCAAAAGCATTATCTGCCATCAAAACAATGTTCCCTGCAGGTCTTACAGGGTTTAGTACCATGAGCAGTGCTGCAACTCTCCCTGTCACTCTTGGATGCACAGAAACCAATACGCAAGATCGCAACTACACCGATCTTGTGATCCCCTCCACAGCGAATATTCACATGTTGGGGGACGACCTCACCATCGTGATGACAGCCATGGCCCTTTTGAGTATTTGCGGCACAAGCACCCCCGATCTTTCCACCTTTTTTATATTCTCCTTGGCATTTTGCGTAGCCAAACTTTCCTGTGTCGGAATCCCAGGAGCCAGTGTGCTTGTGGTTCTTCCCGTTTTACAACAATTCCTTGGATTCAGCCCCGAGATGATTAGTATGCTGACAACCATTTATATCCTCCAAGATCCTTTTGGCACAGCAGCCAATGTCATGGGGAATGGAGCTTTTGCCATGATCCTGCAAAAACCATTTAAGATGATCGCAAAGGATAATTAAAAAATGATACTTTGCCTTACAAATCAGGACTTATAAGCCCTGATATCCGCGATAAGATTTTTCTTGCCACAAGATAAACCTTACCCGATGATCAGAAATAAACCCCTAGTCATTGGAACCTTAGGATGAGCACCACACAATCACTGCCCCGCTGGGATCTTACGGATTTTTATCCAAGCATTCATAGTCCTGAAATCGAAGCCGATAAGAAATGGATTACCGAACGTGTGGACGCGTTTTCAAAACACCAAGGAACCCTTAAAACCAAACTCGATCAGCTTTTTGCCCTGATTAAGGAGTATGAAGCCATCTCCATGCGTTTGGCTAAGCTTGGAAGCTATGCTTACCTTACCTTTGCTACTCAAATGACCGATGAAACCATCCAACGCTTTCAACAGGCCTTGGATGAATTTGCAACCACTGTTTGGACAAAAATTCTCTTCTTTACCCACGAATTAAATGAGTTGGAAGAGTCTGATATTAAAAAGGCTTACGACCTTAATGATGACCTTAAAACATATACGGTTTGGCTTGATAACATTCGGGTCTATAAACCCTTTCAGCTTGATTTAAACCTTGAGCAAGTCCTTCCCCAAAAGGATCTTACAGGGGCACAAGCATGGGTGCGCCTTTATGATCAAACCCTTGCTGAGATGTCTTTTACTGACAACAAGGGCGCATCTTTAAATCTTTCCCAACTCCTTGAACGCATGTCCCACGAGGACCCAGCCCTCCGTAAAGAAGCAGCAGAACTTCTTTCAAAGGAAATAGGATCGAAAAAAACCCTTTTTACCCTTATTTTCAATACTCTTCTTAAAGATAAAGAGGTTATGGATAGCCTACGTGGTTATAAGGCACCCTGGCATGCCCGCCACCTTGCTAATCAAATTGAAGAAGAAGTCGTCGATGCCCTTACCCAAACGGTTCGCGCCAATTATGGCTTGTGTCACCGTTATTATGCTTGGAAAGCAAAACAAATGGGGCTTTCAAAAATAGAGTATTGGGATCGGAATGCTCCGCTTAAGGCCACGGCTGATCCTGAAACATCCTGGGAAGAGGCCAAAGTGATTGTATTGGACGCATATGGTGCGTTTAGCAAAAAATTAGCCGACGTTGGAAAAAATTTTTTTGATAATCCTTGGATTGACGTTCCTCCTTATGCTGGAAAAACCTCAGGAGCCTTTGCTCACCCCACAACCCCTGATGTTCACCCCTATCTTATGCTTAACTACACAGGCAAGCGTCGGGATGTAATGACCCTTGCCCACGAACTTGGTCATGGTGTGCATCAATACCTATCCAATGGTCAGCCGTATCTTCTTACGGGAACTCCTCTTACGGTGGCTGAAACAGCGTCTGTATTTGGTGAAATGCTGACATTCCGCTCCATGCTCAATGCGTGCAAAAACACCGAAGAGAAAAAGCATCTCCTCGCAGGCAAAATCGAAGACATGATTAACACCGTTTTTCGCCAAGTAGCCTTTCATCAATTTGAAGTCGCCCTCCATACAAAACGCAAAGAAGGTGAGCTTACCTATGATGATTTTGCAAAGATCTGGATTGATACACAACGTGAGGCCTTGGGTGATGCTGTTAAGCTTGACACCATGATCAGCAATTTCTGGGCCTATATCTCTCACTTCATTCATGTCCCTTTTTACGTCTATGCCTATGCTTTTGGGGATTGCTTGGTCAATTCACTTTATAGTGTTTATCAAAAAGGCACCGTTGATCATTTCCAAGATAAATATTTGAATCTTCTAAGCCAGGGTGGTAGCAAGAAATATGATGAGCTGCTTGAGCCCTTTGGTCTAAATCCTAAAGACAAGACCTTCTGGCAAGGCGGACTTGATGTGATCAAGGGCCTTGTTGAAGAGCTTGAATCCTTAAACTAAAAAACGTCTTTAGTCATAAAAACACGAAAAGAGGGCATCTTCCCCTCTTTTCTTAGTAAACCAAAAGGATGCTCGTGGACGACGCCTCTTCCCTCTTTTCTCGATTAATTCGCTATGCACAAACATCGAGTACTGTTACCAATGCTGCGGCCCGATTCGCATCTGAAAAATACTTGGGCATCAACCTCGATCACACAAAACAAGCAAGCACCTTAAAGCTTGCCCTGGGGAATCTTAAGGGCCCTATTATGAAAGTGGCCCAATTCTTGGCCACTGTACCTGGTGCCTTGCCTCCAGAGTACGCCAAGGAATTCCTCACTCTGCAAACAAATGCCCCCCCCATGAGTCCTAGTTTTGTGAAAAGACGCATGACAAGCGAACTTGGACCAGATTGGGCAGGTTATTTTGCCACCTTTGATATGAATCCAACATACGCAGCCTCTTTGGGGCAAGTACACCAAGCAACCCTGCATGATGGACGCCAGGTTGCATGCAAGCTCCAATATCCTGATATGCTATCAACCATTGATGCCGATCTTAACCAGCTTAAACTTCTCCTGACCCTTTATGAGGCATGGAGCAGTTCCCTTAAGACAGAAGATATTTTCGAAGAAATCCGTGAAAAGCTTCTAGAGGAGCTTGATTACGAACTCGAAGCAAAAAATACAAAGCGTTACCACGATATTTTTAAAAACAACTCTTATCCCATTACTGTGCCTGAGGTCATTTCGTCCCACTCGACAAAACGCCTTCTTACCGCGACATGGTGCGACGGAGAATCTGTGATGACAAAGCTTGGTGATCCCCTTGAAAAACGTAATCATTACGCAAGTCTCTTGTTTTATGCATGGTATATGCCGTTTTATCACCACGGTATTATTCACGGAGATCCCCATCCAGGAAATTATCAAATTAATGCCCAAGATGGGTTAAATCTTCTGGATTTTGGATGTGTGCGGTCTTTTTCAGAGACCTTTATCCAAGGTGTTCTTGACATGTACACAGCCTTAAAAAATAATGACACAGCACTCATGGTTCACGCCTATGAAGCTTGGGGGTTCCAAAACCTTACAAAAGATGTCATCAAAATTATGGGTGCATGGGCGGAAATGCTCTTTGAACCACTCCTTGATGACCGTGTGCGGCCCATACAAGAAAAAATTATGGGATGGGAAATTGCATCAAAGATTCTTGATGATTTAGCAAAAGTTGGAGGCGTCAAACCACCGCGGGAATTTGTTTTTATGGATCGGGCCGCCGTTGGCATTGGATCTATTCTTTTCCATCTGCAAGCACAACTCAATTGGCATCAGATGTTTGAAGAACTCATAGAGAAGAAAAAAAGCATCCCTGAAAAAGAAAGAAAACAAGGATAATGTTGTGAATGTTTGCACATATATCCAAGGACCACCATTTTTCCCCTTGCATTTTTTGCTGTGCCTTGTATATTACGATCATCGCTTAAGCGGGCGTAGCTCAGGGGTAGAGCACAACCTTGCCAAGGTTGGGGTCGAGGGTTCAAATCCCTTCGCCCGCTCCATTTTAACTTTTCTTAAACTTTATTTATTTATGCTAGACTTAAAGATAGGGTCAGAAACCCTTCAATTTTTGTCGGTTAATGTTCGTTTTGCGTAAAAAAAGAGAGTTTGTTGAATCATTCCAAAGCACCACAAATGGTAAAGCAAACCCTTTGTGGACAGGGTTTGTCACAGCTTTTTTTGAAAGCGCTCCTGCGCAATCTCTTCAAAATCCCAATGATAAAAATCTTCTTCAGCAGATAAAAAATGCTTGGGAGTTTTATCAGAAAAAAGAGCCAGAAAAACTTGCGATTCAATATGATCAAATCGAATCCACCAACAAAGTTATTCTAAATATTTTTCAACCAGATCAACCGTTTATTCTGGAAACCCTCAAAAGTGTTTTTAAAGGGCTTCCCATCAAACATGAGGTGATTTACCATCCTGTTTTCAAGGCAAAGCGCTCTAAAAACGGTACTCTCCTTAAATTAAGTAGTCGTGAAGAAAGCATTGGAAGCCAGGATTATCATTATGAATCCCTTATTAATGTTGAGCTTGATCTTCCTGAAACATTTTCTTCGCAAAACATTCAAGATTTAATCGAGGATGTTAAATGGCGTATGAGCCTTATTCAGCTTTCTGTCATGGATTGGCCAAAAATACGGCAACGCATGCAAAAAATGATCCCCAAAAAACAACACCCTGAATGGGATTTTTTTGAATGGCTTTGCCAGGATAATTTTTTGTTTTTGGGCATGCGCGTTGTCCTTGCCAATGGAAAAAAGATGGTCTCCTTGCCCACTACAGAAGGAGCCCTGGGTATTTTTCGCGATGAAAAAATCATGCGCCATCGGGATTTTTTCCTCAAAGTCTTTAAAGCTGATAAAAAAAACTTTTTTTACCTTGAGAAAACAAACTATAGATCCCCCATCAATCGTCCCGCACGCATTGATATGATTGAGGTTCCCATTAAAGACACTAATGAAGTATGTCAAATTATTGGGATTTTTACACGTCGCTCATACACGGAATCCGCATTTCGTATCCCCCTTATAAAAGCTAAGGCAACCCGTGTTTTTGACAGCTTTTCCATAAAAAAAAGCTGGCATGACGGCAAGATTCTATCCAAAGCCCTTGAATCCATACCCCACGACGAATATTGGCATTTTTCAGAAGATACTCTTCGTGAACTCTGTGCAAAAATTATTGGGTTTCACGATCATTCATTGCCCGTATTTGCCTATCAACAATCACAACGATCAACATCAACAACGGTCATTGTTTTCCTAGGACGTGAACGATACAGCCCGGAACTTAGAGAAAAGATGGGAGAGGAGTTTGCAAAAGCTTTGGGAGGAGATCTTACATCCACGCGCGGCATTATTGACGATGCTCCATTTTCCCGTTTTATTTTTGCAATTGACCACGCTCATATTCCAAAGGAACTTGAAGAATTACAAAAAATCATCGAGTTGATGAGCTTGACTTGGGAGGAAAAGCGCTGTCAACTCCAGGGTTTTTTAAATCGCCATGATCCATTTCATCGTTTTTTTGATCAAGAATATCAAAAAGATTTTGTGCCAGAACAAGCTGTTGTTGACTGTGCCCTAATTGAGCAAATCACAGATAGTCGTCCTTTTACATTGAATCTAGCCCTTCATCAACTTGCAAGGCGGGATCTTTTTAATTGTAATTTGACATTGCGCGTCATGAGTAAAGGCACTCCCATCGTATTGTCTCACCTTATGGAGGTGCTCCAAAACTTTGGTATTACAATTGTCCAAGAAAAAACCTACCCCATTCATCAAGGGAATTATTATCTCCATGTATGCCACGGGAACCTAGAGAATGTCCGGCTTATGGATGCGTCTCATAAAATGCATATTTGTCAAATTATTGAAAAAACCCTTCGCCAAGATAATCCAAACGACAGTTTTAATGGTCTTTTTACAACGGCACAGTTCAATAAACATCAAGTCACAGTTATGCGTGCTTTGGGTGAGTATGCTATCCAAGCCCAATATCCCTATGCTTATTCTTTTATCTCCCAAACTCTCAATCAATTCCCGACGATTGCGGCCCTTTTGATACGTTTCTTTGAAGAAAAGTTTCTTCCAAATGCAAATCAACGAAAACGGGAAATTACTCTCAAAAGCCTTACACAGGAGTTTTTAGCAGAGCTTGATATGGTGAATTCATCGGATCAAGATCAGCTTTTACGTGATATAAAATCTTTCATCGATGCCATGGTGCGCACAAACTATTATCTGAACAGGGATTATCTTTCCTTTAAGTTTGATAGCCAGCAAATTCCGCACCTCCAAGACCCAAAACCACTTTTTGAAACGTTTGTTTCATCGTCTCTTATGCAGGGCATTCATTTGCGTACGTCACGGGTTGCGCGTGGAGGAATTCGTTATTCAGATCGCGCTAATGATTTTCGCATGGAAATCCTTCAGCTAATGCAAGCACAACACCTTAAAAACGCTCTTATCGTTCCCACAGGGGCCAAGGGTGGATTTATCGTTAAAAAGAAATCCCCGTCATCAGGGGAGGTTGTAGAATCCTATAAAACATTGATTCGAGGTCTTTTAGATATCACAGACAACCGAGAAAATGGTCTCATTAGCCGCCATCAAGATCTTGTCTGCTTTGATATGGATGATCCTTATCTTGTGGTTGCCGCTGACAAGGGAACAGCCTCTTTTTCAGATATTGCAAATTCTCTTGCCTCGGAATACAATTTTTGGCTGGGAGATGCTTTTGCATCGGGTGGATCCCATGGATATGATCACAAAAAATTAGGCATAACCGCCAAGGGTGCTTTCGTATCCATTGAACATCATTTCAAAAAACTTGGTCGAGACCTTAATAAGAACAGCATCCGTATTGTAGGTGTAGGAGACATGAGCGGAGACGTGTTCGGCAATGGAATGGTTTTGCATGACACGATAAAGCTCATAGGCGCATTCAACCATAAATATATTTTTATTGATCCCGATCCTGACTGCAAAGCATCGTTTAACGAGCGAAAGCGGCTTTTTGAAAGTCCATCCCTATCCTGGGCAGATTACAATCCTAGAGCTCTTTCTAAGGGTGGTGGGATTTATGACCGGTCTAAAAAACTCATCATGCTTTCTTCTCAAGCGCAAAAGCTTTTGAATTTGCCTGAGATGTCAACGCCTAAACAAATTATACAAAGTTTACTTTGTGCAAATATTGACCTTCTTTATTTTGGTGGCATTGGAACATTTATTCGCGCATCTGATGAGCTCTATACCGCAGATGCAACCAATGATCCTATAAGGGTTACAGCCAGCGATATACAAGCTCAAGTCATTGGTGAAGGGGCTAACTTAGGGGTAACCCCCCTTGCTCGCATAGAATTAGCCATGAAGGGCATATTATTAAATAGTGATGCAATTGATAACGTTGGTGGCGCCAATTGCTCTGATCATGAGGTTAATCTCAAAATTCTTTTACGGGATTTACCCACGGAACGGCGCAACAAAATTCTTGAAAAGATTACTCCTGATGTTATTCAAAATATCCTTTTAGGAAATAAAAAACAGAATCAAGCCCTTGACCTTATGGAAGCTCAAGCACGTGAATATCACCAAGAATACTGTGATCTCATTTTAAAGCTCGAAAAAATGACGCCATTTAAACGAAATGCTGTTTATTTAGAAAAAGATGATATTCTTCGCAAACAACGCTCCTACCTCACACGACCAGAGCTTGGCGTTATTTTATCATATACAAAAATTGCCCTTAAAAAACACTTCCTCGAAAACTTTGAGTTAATATCCGCCCATGGCAAGGAATATTTAACGCGATACTTCCCCGAAGCAATCACAAAAGATTACCCTTCCCTTGAAACAAAACACTTACTTACCAGGGATATTATCGTTCTATCCTATGTAAATACCCTTGTTGATGGGAAAGGCGCTCTTACAGCGTTTAATGAAACAATCCTTGGATAAGATCACGCAGTCCAGCATTGGTCGCCAGAATATTTCCTTTTACAATCATATCCTCACCAGGATTTCGGAGCTCGCTTACAAATCCCCCTGCTTCTTTGACAAGCAAAAGACCTGCAGCAATATCCCAAGGGAAAATATGATCTTCAAAATAGCAATCAAAACGTCCTGCAGCGACATAGGCAAGATCAAGACTTGCAACTCCCATACGGCGCACTCCAGCAATCAAGGGCATAACCTTACCAAGATCTTTTAAGAATTTTTCTTTGTTACCATGATCGCCAAAGGGAATCCCCGTGCCAAAGACAGCCTCATCAAGTTTTTTTCGACCAGACACCCTGAGGCGGCGACTATTTAAATAGGCCCCTTGCCCCTTCTCTGCCCAAAAAAGCTCATCTTTTACTGGATCAAAAACAATGCCTGCAATAATATTCCCCTCACATTCCAATGCAATGGAAATTGCAAAATGGGGAATACCATGTAAAAAATTCGTTGTTCCATCAAGGGGATCAATAATAAAACGATAGCGTGGATCGCTGCCTTTAATTTCACCACCTTCTTCAAGCAAAAAACCAAATTCTGGACGTGCTTTTTGCAATTCCGTCACAAGAATTTTCTCAGAGGCTTTATCAGCCGTTGATACAAAGTCTCCAAGTCCCTTGCTTGTTACTTGAAGATGCTCAACTTCATTAAAATCATGAATAAGGCTGCGTGCCGCCTTTTGAGCAGCACGAACCATCACATTAATATTAGGAGACTTTGAAAAAATGCGTTGATTCATTAGCTATTCCTTAGCACGTTCAACATAGGAGCCATCGCCTGTGTTTACAACAACACGCATCCCCGCTTCGATATGGGGTGGAACCATAATTTTAAGACCATTTTCAAGAAGGGCAGGCTTAAACGATGATGACGCTGTTTGACCTTTGACCACAGGATCTGCCTCTGAAATTTCCAGAACAACAGTTTCAGGAAGGGAAATGGAAATCGGCTTTCCTTCATAGGAGCAGACATTGATTGTCATGCCATCCTTAAGATAATTTACAGCATCTCCCACAAAATTTTTGCTCAGACTGATTTGTTCGTAGGTTCCTTGATCCATGAAAATAAGATCATCTCCATCCAAATAAAGGTACTGATAGGGAAGCTCTTCAAGGAATACACGCTCAACTTTTTCATCGGACCGAAAACGAACGTTTGTTTTTGTGCTACCGATAAGTGTTTTCATTTCCACTTGCATATACGCCCCACCTTTTCCAGGTTGGGTATGTTGTGTTTTTAAGACAGCCCAAAGTTTTCCTTCGTACTCTAAAATATTTCCAGGGCGAATGGTGTTACCATTGATTTTCATAAATTAAGCTCCTTTGAGTGTCATAATCATTTTTTGTAATATCTTTATAGCATCGGATTGTGAGCGCTGGAAAATATTTCGTCCAATAATTGAACCAAATCCACCACCTTTTTTGATAGCGCTCATTTCCAAAAGAAGTTCGTCATCAGATTTTGTTTCACCACCTGAGAAAATAACCATTCTTTTTCCATTAAAGCAACAATCAACAACGTGCTTTACACGCTCATCTAACGTTGAATGGGGGATCTTTTTATAAATATCTTTGTGAACATCCATTTCAATATAATTATCCGGTAATTTAACTTTCACAATATGGGCTCCAAGCAAGCACGCCATATGGGCACCATAAGATATAACATCAAGGGAAGTTTCACCTTGTTTGCTAAGATCACCGCCGCGAGCATAGGACCATAAAATGGTGGGAAGACCTTTGCTTCGCGCTTCTGCAATAATCTCTTTCGCTTCTTCGATTAAAATTAAATTTTCATCGGATCCTGGATAAAGCGTGTATCCAATGGCAGAACACCCTAAACGCAAGGCATCATCCACCGTTGCTGTGATCGCCTGGGAAGGGGGATTGTTTTTTGAATAAAGAGAATTTCCACTGTTAATTTTGAGGATTAATGGAATTTTACCCACAAAGTTATCCACAGCTGCACTAAGCCACCCCAATGGGGCTGCATACCCTGATAATCCTGCATCACAGGCTAATTGAAAATGGTAATTTGGATCCATTGCATCGGGATTTATCCCAAAGCTTCGAACAGGTCCATGCTCAAACCCCTGATCCACAGCTTGGACGATTATTTTTCCCGTGTGACCAAGGGCACCATGGCTTAGAAAACGATAAAGATTTGCCTGGACCCCAACGGGCTCACTTTTATAATGAGAAAGAATTTTGGTGATATTGTCCAAGACAAGACTCCTGTTTATTTCGTTTTAATAGTCACTGTTATGACCGCGTATACGATGAATAATATCATCGAGTTCATCAAAACTGTTAAAGAAAATATGGATGCTTCCAACGCCGTCTTTTAAAACAACTTCAGTCTTTGCGTGAAGCACTTGGGAAAGTTGTTGCTCCAAAGAAACAATATCCTCTGTTTTTTCTTCGACACGACGAGGCTTAGGAGCTCTTGTGGGCGTTCCTTTTATCTCACGAACACGCTTTTCCACATCGCGAACATTTAAATTTTGACTGACAATTTCCTCAACAAGCCCCTCGTTGTGATCAACATTTAAGAGTGCCCTTGCGTGACCTGTTGATAATTTTCCTGCCAGGATAAGAGTTTTTATATGATCAGGTAATCCATTAAGGCGGAGGATGTTTGCGACATAACTACGGCTCTTCCCAATTTTCTGGGCCACCTGCTCTTGAGTGTAATTAAATTGGTCCATTAATTTTTGATACCCCTCAGCTTCTTCAAGGGGATTTAAATCATCACGCTGAATATTTTCAATGAGCGCAACCTCAAGGGCATCAGTATCATTGCAATCCCTAACGATGACGGGAACCTCTTCAATATTGAGAGTTTTTGCGGCGCGCCAACGACGCTCCCCCGCAATAATTTCAAACCGCCCGTCTTGCCCCAAAGGACGCACAATAAGAGGCTGTAAAATTCCCTTTTCACGGATAGACTCCACAAGAGAAGAAAGCTGTTCATCATTAAAGATTGAACGCGGCTGAAAAGCTCCAGGAGTAAGTTGATTGACAAAAAGAGTCATAACCGTTCCTGTATTAATATTCTCTGGCGGCAAACTTTCTCCCAAAAGGGCTGAAAGCCCTCTGCCCAAACTTGGACGTTTTTGAATACTCATCACAACAAACTCCCTTAAATTTTTAAATTTTCTATAAAAAACATACTATCATTGAATTTCAAAAAAGCTCGACATAATAAAACATCTTGAACTACACAAATGTTTCACGTGAAACATCAACCAACTTTCGCCTCGGAAGATATTGTTTTGGAAGCCGACGCTTTATCTTCTTTTTGAATAATCTCTCTTGCTAAACTCATATACCCCTGGGACCCAACACACTTAATGTCATAAAGAAGAACAGGCTTTCCGTGGGACGGGGCCTCTGAAACTTTACTATTTCGAGGGATTTCCGAATTAAAAACTTTATCCCCCAGATATTGACGAACATCCTTTGCTACCATGGCACACAAAGAACTACGCCTGTCAAACATGGTTAAGACAACACCAAAAAGGTCCAAAGAAGGATTATGAGTGCGTCGAATTTTTTGAATAGAATGCAAAAGATAACTGAGACCTTCAAGAGCATAATATTCACACTGCAATGGAACAAGAACACCGTCTGCAGCCACCATGGCATTCAACGTTAAAAGCCCCATGGATGGAGGGCAATCAATAATGATGTAATCAAACATATCCTCATAGGGAGCAAGGATATCCTTAAGAATAGAACTTCTGTTTTCAGCATTAACAAGCTCAACTTCTGCTCCCAACAAATCAATGGAAGATGGAATAATACTAAGCCCGGGAATGCTCGTGCGAAGCATAACCTGAGATAAGTTTGCCTCCCCAATCAGAAGATTGTATGAACTCAAAGAGCGTTTACTTTTGGAAACTCCCAAGCCTGTAGATGCATTCGCTTGAGGGTCAAGATCAATCAGCAATACTTTTCGATCTGCTGCTGCAAGGGCAGTGGCGAGGTTTACAGCGGTTGTCGTTTTCCCAACGCCCCCCTTTTGGTTGGCAACAACAATAGTTTTTCCCATAAGTTTAATAAGGTTTTAAATTTGTTATTTTTAGAATAGCACTCTCTTTTGATGTCTGGCTAGGATAGATTTCTACATCAAAGTTATATTTTTTTCTTGCTTCTGAAATTTCTTCCTTGTAAGTACGCCCCTTTAAAAAAAGCCCGAAGGGAGAGCGAGAGCTTTTTGTTTCACGTGAAACACTCTCTAAAATAGATAACAAAACAGAAAGATCTGCAAAAGCCCTTGATGTTATTACATCTACCGCTTCTTTTTTATAATTATAAGCATCTTCAAAAAAGGAAATATTCTCAAGATGACATTGCCGAGAAACTTCCTTAAGAAAGGTCATTTTTTTTTGATTAATTTCACATAACGTCACATGGAATCCTGCCATTGCTAAAACAAGCCCCGGAAACCCGGCGCCAGAGCCAATATCTAAAATGCGTGCATTCTTTGGCAAATAAGAGACCAACTGGTAAGAATCCAACCAGTGGCGAACCTCAAAGTCATCCAGAGTATTTTTTTGAATAAGATTATATGCCGCATTCCAACGGCATAAGAGATCAAAGAATAATTGCTTTTGTGAGTTAAGAGCTAACACTAAACCTGCATAATTTCCTTTTGCTTTGCAGCAAGAGCTTGGTCAATTTTTGACACATGATCATCTGTAATTTTCTGAAGATCCCCAGAGAGGCGCTTATGCTCATCCTCAGAAATTTCATTATCTTTTTCCATTTTCTTTAACATATCCATGCCATCACGACGCACATTACGAACAGCAATGCGTGCATCCTCAGCGTACTTGGCTGCCACTTTTGTAAGCTCTTGACGACGCTCTTCATTCAAAGCTGGAATGGGCACCCGGATTAGCTGACCATCGACAGAAGGATTAAGCCCTAGATTCGCATCACGAATGCCTTTTTCAACGCTTTTCACAAGCCCCTTGTCCCACACTTGCACTGTCAACATACGGGGTTCAGGAGCACCAACAGTGCCCACTTGATTCAAAGGAACGGTCATTCCGTAAGAATCTACCTTTACAGGATCCAAAAGGTTTACAGACGCACGCCCTGTGCGCAGGCCTGAAAACTCACGAAACAACACCTCGACTGCTTGCGTCATACGGCGACCAAATTCTTGAAGTTGAGCAGCACTCATATCGTTAAACCTCAATTAGAAAAGTTATTATTGTGGACGAATAATTGTAAATGTTCCTTGTCCTTCAACCACATTAACAAGGGACATTTCTTTGTGAATAGAAAATACAATAAGGGGAATTTGATAATCCCGCAAGAGACCAAAAGCCGTTGCATCCATTACCTTTAAGTGACGATTTAAGGCCTCAGCATAGGTAAGCTCAGGAATGAAGACAGCATCCCTATGGAGGCGAGGATCTTTATCATAAACCCCATCAACATTTGTTGCTTTTAAAAGGGCATCACAATTCATTTCAAGGGCCCGCAAAGCAGCCGCCGTATCTGTTGTGAAGTGGGAATTTCCTGTGCCCGCAGCAAATATCACGACACGGCCTTTTTCAAGGTGTCTCAGGGCTTTTCTTTGGATAAAAGGTTCTGCCACTGACTGCATCTGAAGACCAGTTAATACACGGCAGGCAACCCCCTCGTCTTCAACACATTGCTGGAGAGCGAGAGCATTAATAACCGTTGCCAACATCCCCATCATATCTGCTGTGGAACGATCAATATTAAGGTCTCTTGTAAGCTCAGAGCCCCGAATAATATTGCCACCACCCATCACAATGCTAACTTGAACACCGTTTTTTGATAAAACTGCAACTTCACGCGCCAAACGTTGGAGCATGGACTGATTAAGGATTTTTTCTTTTGATGAATCGGCGAGGGATTCGCCAGAAATTTTAAGGAGGATTCTCTTATAAACAGGTTGTTCCATAAAAGATCCTCCTTGATCTTAGTAAAAAGTATTAGCTACGCGCTTGAGCCATTACTTCTGCAGCAAAGTCGCTTTCTTCTTTTTCAATGCCTTCACCAAGCAAATAACGCTCAAAAGCAACTAATTGAATCGGGGCGCCAAGCTCTTTTGACGCAGCTTCAACAATGTCTTTTACGCGCTTACTTGGATCCATTACAAACTCTTGCTCAAGAAGAACAACTTCTTCGTAGTATTTACGAATGCGCCCTTCAACCATTTTCATAATGATTTCTTCGGGGCGACCGGAGGCACGTGCTTGCTCAATAAGAACATTGCGTTCACGCTCCAAAGACGAAGAATCAACCGATTCAACATTCAACGCCTGAGGTTGAGCCGCAGCAATATGCATTGCGATTTTCTTGCCAAGCTCTGTGAGCTTTTCTGCATTCGCAGAGGACTCAAGGGCAACGAGCACACCAATTTTTCCAATTCCAGGAGCTACAGCACCGTGGATATAAGAAGCGACAACACCCTGGGAAACACTTAATTTTTTCACACGGCGAAGATTCATATTTTCACCAATCACAGAGATCAAGTGCGTAATATGCCCTTGTACTGTGCCACCCTCACCAGCGTACGCTGTGTTAGCAAGGGATTCTACAGTACCATCACTCTTAAGAGCGATCTCAGAAACGCCCTTCACCAATTCTTGGAATTTTTCGTTTCGTGCAACAAAGTCTGTTTCAGCGTTGATTTCAACAACAACACCTTGTGTGCCAGCTGTTGCAGCCCCAACAAGACCTTCTGCTGCAACACGGCCTGCTTTTTTCGCAGCTGCAGCAAGACCCTTTTTACGAAGCCAATCGATCGCTTCTTCGAGGTTTCCATTAACCTCAGCAAGAGCTTTCTTGCAATCCATCATCCCCGCGCCTGTTTTTTCGCGGAGCTCTTTTACTAAACTAGCTGTAATTTCTGCCATAATATTTTCCTTAAATACGTAAATGAATTACTTAAGCTGTGACGGTTTCTGCAGCGGCTTCATTTTCCAAAGGGGCCTCTTCAACAAGGCCTTTTTCAAGCTCTGGCTGAGAAGACGCACCAATATCAATACCCGCTGTGATCATTTCTTTTTGAAGACCTTCAAGAACAGCACCTGCGATAAGATCAGCGTAAAGGCCAATAGCACGCATAGCATCATCATTCCCAGGAACAGGGAAGTGAACACCTTCAGGATCGCTGTTTGTATCAAGAATACCGACCACAGGAATGTTAAGACGCGCAGCTTCTTTGATGGCAATATCTTCTTTGTTTGTGTCGATCACAAACAAAATATCTGGCGTACCACCCATTTCGCGAATACCACCAAGAGCGAGCTCAAGCTTATTGTAATCACGTTGCATATTAAGAATTTCTTTTTTCGTCATACGACCTGGCTCTGCCAACATCTTTTCCATGTCTTTCATGCGTTTAATGGACTGGTTTACAGTTTTCCAGTTTGTAAGCGTTCCACCAAGCCAACGGTGGTTCACATAGTATTGACCACAACGTTGCGCAGCTTCTTTAAGCTTTTGAGACGCTTGAACTTTTGTTCCCACAAAAAGAACACGGCCTCCAGCAGCCACAACATCGCGAACTGCTTCAAGAGCGCGGTAAAGCATAGGAACTGTTTGCTCAAGATCAATCACGTGGATTCCATTGCGCTCACCAAAGATATAAGGTGCCATTTTAGGATTCCAGCGACGGGTACGGTGACCATAGTGAACGCCTGCTTCGAGAAGTTGGCGCATTGAAAAGGTTGGCATAGCCATAATTATTACTCCATTTATTTTCCGGTTTAACCTCCGCAAAGGGTGACAGAGCCTCAAAAAAAGACGCAGCACCGGATGGTTTGTCAAAAAAACAAACCGCCTTTGCGTGTGGATTCCTGTGTAATATAAGGCAAAGCGTCTTTTTTTTCAATGAAAACTCTGCCAAAGCTGGGTTTTTATGAAACTCTTTTCAAAATTCTAGACTTATAAATATTAGTAAAAACGCACTTCAGGTAGAAAAAACCTTTCTTGATCTTGTTCTTTGTGCTCTTTTAAAAACATCTGAAGATACCACTGCGTAAACAGAGCCCGAACAAACTGTGATTCAAACACTCCAAGTCTATATTGCCGATCATTTCCTTGAGAAAAATAAACGCATCCTTGCCCTTGATGTAGGGGATAAATATATAGGCCTTGCCTTGAGCGATACGCTTCAAATGATCGCATCCCCTGTTAGCGTGTATAAACGAAAAAATAATGCTGCTGATGTTGCCTTTATTCAAGATTTGGTAAAAAAAAATGAGGGTTGTCTTGTGCTTGTTGGGCTCCCTCAAAATCTAAGTGGAGATATTAGTCGTCAGGGGGAAAAAATTATGGGATTTTGCGAAAAACTAGCTCCCACCCTTGATGTTCCTGTTTTATTTTGGGATGAGCGCTTTTCCACACAAGCCGTTGAGAAAACCATGATTGGATTTGACTTTAGCCGAAAAAAAAGAGAAGAGCTGATTGATAAGCTGGCTGCTACTTACATTTTACAAGGAGCTTTGGATTTTTTATCTATGCGTCGTCAACGATCTTAAAATTTAGCTTCCCAGCATCTTTCCAAGGGGGTTTGGCAGATGCGGCGACTCAGTTTGTGCCTTGATTTGGAAGCGAAAAGGATGCCCGCGAAAGATGCTTGGATTATATCCCGTAACATCACTATGAAAATTCAGATGGTCACCATCGGCTCTACATTCCACAGTTAACAACGAAAAATAAAGATTTTCCAACATAGTTGTTGCAAGCTCCGCACTATTGTCTTTGACCTCGTCAGAAACTTTATTTGCTATCAGTTGCATAGGCTGTGCCATTTTCAGAGCATGACACTGAAGCCTCCCTTTGGAAGAGGAAGAAAATATCTTAGCGTTAAGGATTCTGATTTTATCATGGCCCATCATACATTGGGCATGTCCTGTAAAAAGTCCCTCTAGTTTAATATTTTTCCCCACCCCAAAAAACTCAACCACATCTTGCCCCCCAACGGTCTCCGCATCCAAAAGAAATGTTGATTCAGAGTTATCCTTCTCATATTTAAAATCATGGCACTTAAATTCCCCTTGGGAACGTCCATTTTTGATCATTCCAAAAGATAAAGATGTTGGGTGAAGAAACTGGTCGTATAAAAAATCAAACTTTAGTTTTTTGATTTGATAATCAGCAAATTTCATAAAATCAGCATTAACCTGGGCATTTTTTACAGATTTCAACGGAAAAAGCTTAAAATCCATGTCTGAATTCATATTTTTGATAACAAAATCGCCATCTTTGACATCAATCCCCTTTATTTTTAGGGATAAAGATCCTTTTTTGTCAGAATTCATAATTATTTCTGCAATTTTGCATAAAAATTCATACGACAAATTTTCAAATGTAAAATCAGAAGGATCAAATGGAAACTCAGTTTTTAAGCTAAAATCGACGTTCCCAGCATGGTCCATAGACCTTGAAGGGACTTTGCCATGGCTTTTTTCTTGCTCTTCTTTTTTCTCAACTGAGTTAAATATTTTAAAGACTTCTGATGAAAGGCTTTTCCCCACAGCACTAAAAACCAAGGCATTATCTTGAATGCCAAAGTTTAAATTTATGTGGCGATTAAAAAGATCAATTTTTCCACTTCCTTTTGCCTTAATCACTCCTTTTTCCCAACCTAATACGGCTTTGAAGGAAGGTTTTGAAAAATATTGATCGTTATGGGTAACAGGATCAGAATCCATCATAAAATTCATTTGCAAACGGTCTGCCCCAGAATCAAAAGTTTGCGGTACAGGTTCAAGGGACAGCTTCCAATGAGGAATGTGCCATCTGTTTCCATACAATTGAAATTTGATGTCATCAAAGGACAAGAATGCAGCCAGCTGCACCCCTTGATGCTTTATATGAAATTGTGCTTTTCCAGAGCACTTTTCATCATTGATTTCTGTTCCAATGATAAGATTTACTTCCCCTTTATCATCACAATCATAATTAAGGGTCAGAGGAATTTTAAAAGCATCTTCACCAAAAACAACATCACTATCACCTTTTACAGTAAGATGCCGCACAGAGGGCTCCACATCAATGGATTGATCAAAATAATTAAAAAGATAAGAACGCAAATGCTGAGGAGACGTTTTTATCTTCAAACCCGATACAGTAACAGTCTCAAATTGCCTGTTTAAAAAGCTTGAAAAAGAGACGCGAAATCGTAAAAGTCCAATCTGGACCTTTTCCCCGGTTTCTTGGTTAGCTAACTCCAAATTAGAAATTTTAAATCCACCATAAGCTGGTTTAATAGAACCTATGGATATCTGGGGAAATCCATGAAGTTGCGCTTCTGAATAAATTTGCCGTTCAATCATCTTTTCAGCCACAAACCAACTAAAAAGCCAAGAAAATGTGATGCTTGCGCACACTCCCGCAATTGTTTTCAAACGACGCATCGTCACAAGCATAAAATTTTGCTAAATTAGAGTGTTTTTATGATTATACGGTGAATTAAAGATGGGTACAGCCCCTTTTGAAGGATTTGATCTTAGCCTCCTGTGGGCTCTTCCCTTTGCGGGATTTTTATTAGCCTTAGCTTTCCTTCCTCTCTTAAAACCACAGTTATGGCATTCCCATGATTTTAAAATCGCCCTTGGAACATGTGCCGTCGTAATAATTCCTATGTTTTTAAGCCTTGGAAAGGATGGGACAGCAACGCTTTTGTATAAAACGATGGTGCATCATTATGTGCCATTTATTTTTATGATTGGATGTTTATTTATCATCAGTGGCGGCATTCACATCACAACCAGCGGGCATGCTAAACCACTTACCAATGTTATATTCCTTTTTACAAGCGGTCTTCTCGCCAGTATTATCGGGACAACGGGAGCTTCCATGCTTCTAATCCGGCCATTTCTTAATCTAAACCATGATAGACGGCACAAAGCTTATCTAGTTATTTTCTTTATTTTCATTGTAAGCAATATTGGTGGCTGCCTTAGTCCCATTGGAGATCCACCATTGTTTTTAGGGTTTTTAGAAGGGGTTGATTTTTTCTGGCCTACGCTTTACTTGTGGAAACCTTTTTTAGGGGTTATTTTGCCGCTTTTGGCTATTTTTTACTTCTTCGATCGGCACCACTATCACCACAAAAGGGATATTGTTGAAAAAAGAGAAATTGAAAAATTCAACATTTACGGAAAACGCAATCTTTTTTTACTAGGAGCAACCATTGGCTTGCTTTTGCTGACGGGCATAGACCCTGAAAAAATGCATCTTTGGCGTGATGGAGGACTTGTCGTTATAGCCTTACTATCTTACACATTGACCCCTAAAAATGTTCATCATATGAATCGCCTCTCCTTTGAACCTTTGCGCGAAGTATCCATCGTTTTTCTTACGATTTTTATTACCCTTATTCCCATCGAAGCGATGCTACACGGAGGTAGAGCAGGGGCCTTTGGTGAAATGATTGATTTTGGTAATCCTGGTGGTTACAGCGATCCCTTGCGTTATTATTTTATAACAGGGGCTCTTTCGGCCTTCTTAGATAATGCTCCGACATACCTTCTCTTTTTCCATATGGCAGGGGGAGATCCCCAATGGCTAATGGAGGGAGGAGCAAAAACTCTTACAGCCATTTCCACAGGCGCTGTTTTTATGGGGGCCATCACCTATATAGGAAATGCCCCCAATTTTATGGTCAAGTCCATTGCCGAAAAACTCCACATCCGCATGCCGGGTTTTTTAGGATATATGCTTTGGTCGTTTGGAATTTTATTACCAGTGCTAGTACTTTTTGGTCTTATCTATTTCCGGTAATTTTCTAAGAAAGGGTTTTACGCAGCCTTTATAAAAGATGCTGAGTAAATTTGACGCTGGATCTCTTCAACAAATTTCACAGCTACTGCGGCCTTATCCCCAGAAGTAAGGGGCATTTTTGAATGATCCCGTACACATTCAAGAAAATGATCAATTTCACACTCTAACGGTGATGTCCAAGGATGAGTGGTTTGTTCCGTAAGTTGAGTTTCATTATAAATAGATACTTGCTGTGAAATAAAATTCAAGAAATAGCTTGTACTCTCTGTATGGAGGGAAAATTCACGATGGCGGTGATGGCTGATACGACTCGCCTCAAGGGTAATAAAGCAATCATCACACTGCATTGTAACAGCAGCTACATCCACAGATTTTGAAGAACGCCCAAATCCATGGGCCGAAAGTATTTTAAGGTTTTTTACTCGTTCTCCCAGCAAATCGATCACACATCCAAGGTCATGGATCATTAGATCAAGAACCACATCTGCATCTTGGATACGTTGGCTTCCATAGTTAAATCGCTCACACGAAATAAATTTTGGTTTTTGGGGATCTTGAGCAAGCGCCTTTTGAAGGTACTGGAAACCACTATTATATTCCTCCACATGCCCCACAACGAGAGTGCGCTTGTGTTTTTTTGCAAGGGTCACCAGCGAAAGACTTTCTTGCTCATTCATTGCCAGGGGTTTCTCCACCAAACAATCCACACCATTTTGCAGAAGGAAACTCGCCACATCAAAATGAGTCTCGGAAGGGGTCACAACGCTTACAGCATCCACTTGCCCTGGAATCTCATCAAGGGTCAAGGATCGGCAATTGTATTCTTCTGCAATGTTTTTAGCGCGATCTGGATGCGTATCAACAAAGCCTACAACCTCAACATCCTCACGTTTAGCATAGGTTTTCAAGTGATTTTGGCCCATTTGCCCAACACCAATAACTGCAATACGTAGAGGTTTCATGGTCGCCATCCCTTTAGAAAAGCCGATCTTTTGTTTATCGTTGCATGATTTATGCTATTCTTTCATCACAAAAAACGTTGTAGATCAAGGAAAACATGGCTTTTTTCGGATTTGAGCAAGTAGAAGATGCGGTAAAAACGGGGCGCATTAAGGATCTTTTCACCCGTGTTACAAATTCCTACGATCTTATGAATGATATCATGAGCGCAGGTGTTCACCGTCTTTGGAAGCATCATTTCATTAAACAACTGCGTCTTAGGCCTCAAGATCATATTCTTGATATGGCATCAGGCACAGGGGATATTGCCCTTGGAATCCTTAAAAAATATCCCTTCCTTGATCTTAGGATCACAGCCATGGATCTTACACCATCCATGCTGGAATCAGGAAAAAACAAGGCCACAGACGAGGGTATTTTAACTGGGATTAACTACTGTGCCAGTGACGCTGAAAAACTTCCTCTCCCTGACGATTCTATCAATGTGTATATATGCGCCTTTGGCCTGCGCAATGTAGGAAATCTCGAGAAAGCCCTTCATGAATCATTTCGCGTATTAAAAAAAGGCGGACGTTTCTACTGCCTTGAATTCAGCGAAGTCACAACACCTGGCGTTAAGGAAGCCTATGATTTTTATTCCTATTCTGTCATCCCAAAAATGGGAAAATGGGTCGCAAATGATGAAAAGGCGTATCGCTATCTTGTGGACAGCATTCGAAGTTTCCCCAACCAGGAAACTTTCGCAAACCTATTAAAAGATTCCGGATACGATAATGTCTCTTATGAAAACATGAGCCTTGGTGTGACGTCTATTCATAGTGCAGTAAAGATGTGATCCAGAGGATATGAAACCTCGAATCCTTCAGCAAAGAGAGCTATAAACAAGAGCATGACATTTCTTTTCTCCCTCAACCTTTTCTTAAGCATTTTGAGGGATAATAAAAGGTGAAGGAAAGATATCTTCCTTTGGTGTAGCTACGATGACACTCAATAACGCCCAGAATCCTTTTGGAAAGATATTTTTTAAAAGGCACTTTGGGTGAACAGGCCTTTTTGCGCCCATGTTCCTTGTTGCGGGAGGCGGCCTCCCGCCCCAGTCCCACTGGGGTGGGGGTTGTGGGTAATTTCCATTTACTTTTTGTTAACCTTCGTAAATTTTCTGTAAATAGTGATTTAACCAACTTTCTCTCAAAAAAATGCTAAGTCTATGAAGACAACAATTACACATGTTATTGCTAAGACATAATCCCTTTGAACACCCCATATTTTATGTGAAAGCCTGAAAAATTTTGAGGAATTCTTGGTAATCGGATGTTTGTTGATCTCAAAATGCACACTACTTTGTACTAAAAATTCACTCAAATATGAACAACCTCGCCACCACATAACACCCTCAACTCAAACAACCTAATGCATGTATCATGGTTGAACTATTTAATGAAAAATTGTTGCGCAAGGGATTTTTCTCTGTCATAACCCAACTAACACTAGGGGTGCCTGCGTTTTAACAACCGCACGGCTGAGAGGAATGGTTCCAACCCTTTGAACCTGATCTGGTTTATACCAGCGTAGGAAAGTGACACATGATCCATTTTGATATCCCTGGGTTTCAATATCCATCTTCATCCAACACACCACCCATTTTAGAAAAACAGTCGCTGCTTCTTGAAACAGGGAAGTGGACAGCCCTTGTTGGTCGTAGTGGAAGCGGAAAAAGCACCCTCCTTAGGCTTCTTGCTGGTTATTTTGATATGACTGACGCACGTTTTGATATTGCGCTTCTTAGTCAAGAAGCAGCTCTTTTTCCTTGGCTATCACTCACAAAAAACATTGGAATTAGTGATTTGATTCAAGGTCATTCTATTCAAGAAGAAAAAGTTCAGCAACTTCTTGCGCTTGTAGGGCTCGAAAAGGATGCACCCAAAAAGCCCACCGAAATTTCTTACGGAATGCAAAGGCGTATCCTCCTGGCGCGCACCCTTTATTTGGACAGACCTATTATTTTCCTGGATGAGCCCTTTAGTGCTGTGGACCCAAAAACTCGAGAAAATCTATATAAAAATGCAAAAAAATGGCTTCACGGTAGGACCGTTTTATTCACAACCCATCAATGGGACGAAGCAAAAACCCTCGGGGATGCTATCTACGAACTCCAAGGATCTCCTGGAGTTTTAGTAAAATTAGAGCGCACTCAAAAAATGAAAGAGGGGAATTGATGAAACGCCTCTCAATCATGTTTCTACTGATCATTCTTTGGCAGGGCAGCATGATGTTTTTTAACGTTCAAAGCTATGTAGTGCCACAACCTCTGGAAATTTCCCATGTGCTTTTCACACAAAAAAGTCTTCTGGTCTATCATTCCTTTATTAGCCTTTCCCAAGTGTTTTTAGGCCTTTTGGGCGGGATTATCCTCGCGTTTATGACGTGTATTTTCCTCGACAAAGTTAAGCAGCTCGAAAACGCATGCATGCCTTATCTCATTGCCCTCAAAAACCTTCCCATTTTTGTGCTTGCGCCTATTTTTTTCATCTGGTTTGGATATGGTTTGCTCTCAAAAGCTATTTTAATCACACTAAGTTGTTATTTTCCCATGGCGGTGGCCTTGTTGGATGGGCTCAAGCAAACACCACACCACGCAAAGGAATTTCTTCACAGCACTCCGAGTGCATCTTATTTCCCAAGTCTTTTTTGGGTACGCCTTCCCTATGCTCTCCCTAATTTTTTCACAGGAATGAAATTAGCGTTTTTGCATGCCCCCGTAAGTGTAATTGCCTGTGATTGGATTGGCGCCCACAGCGGCCTTGGATATCTTTTAATGCTGAGCTATGGACGCATGGATATGGGATTTATGTTCGCAGTGATCCTTTTACTACTTTTTTACGGGGTCGTTTTATACAAAGTTGCTTCTTTGATTCAAAAATCAACTGTTCGACATATTCTGAATGTTTAAATAGGGCAAAAATCATGATTTTTCGTATTTTTTTTATATTTATAGCTATTTTTTCCGCATCTTTAGCTTCTCAAACACAAAAAACTGTTCGTATTTCCCTTGGATATTCCATTGATCCATGCCAAGCTCCTGTTTTTTGCGCTCAAAAGCTTGGATTGTTTGAAAAACAGGGTATTAAGGTTGAGATTATGAACGCAAGTGGAGGAGAGGAAGCAAGCCGGATGGTGGCAAGTAAGGGCGCTGACATTGGCATTACAAAGCTTCCTAACCATATCGTGCGTGTTGCCAAGGGGATGCCCCTTAAACGCATTGCAACTTTAGTAGGGACATCCCTCGAGCGGTTGATTGTTCGCCCTGATTTAGGGGATTTAAAAAATCTTAAAGGAAAAAAAATCGCTTTTTATACAAGTAATCCGGATTTTTCCCTTCTTGTTCTAGACAAAATTCTTGAAAAAAATGGATTAAGCCGCGCGGATATTAACCTCATTACCCTTCAACAAGGTCTGGCTCAGGCCTTTATTACAAAGCAGGTGGATGCCATCTTTACAGCAACGGATCCACACGACACTAAGCTTTTGGAGGAAAAAAAGATCTCCTTTAAGGCCTATAGTTATAAAGATTTTAGAATTCCAGATTTTGATCAGTTTATGCTTTTTGTGCATGCTGACAATGAGACAGATACCTTTATCCCCAAAATAATCGCAGCGCTTACACAATCAATTGCTTTCATACAAAATAATCCCCATGTTGCTTGGCAAGATATATGTGAAAAATATCCAGAACTTAATACTGATCTTAATCGGGAAATTTGGAGGGATCTCGCCCCAAAATTTCAGAAAAACCCCGGAGATCTTGATCTGACACTTTACACAAACCTCCTTGTATTTATGAACACACCCTACCAAGGAGAATCTCTTCTTTTGAAAACAAAGGTTGGAGAAAGCGATATTGTTGCTAAAAACCGGACATAAAAAAACCCTCTAAAAAAGAGGGTTTTTTGTCTGAGTGAAAGAAGATTAAATCTTTTTCAAAAATCGCGCTGTTACTGTGGTAAGGCCAGCTTCAACAAACATTTTAATGACAAAGGGAAGAAGCCCTGTCACGAATGCTGTTTTTAGGCCCACGATAGAAGACAAATACAGTGTCCCACAAAGTAAAATGGACGCTCCACCAAGAACAGCCACAACATATTGGCTAAGAAAGGTTGACGCTTTTGATTTAAGAGTGCTCACAAGATAGGCTGCCATCAAAAAACCAAAGAAGTATCCACCTGTTGTGCCAAAAAACTTGGCTATTCCAGAGGAAAATCCTGCAAAAACAGGAAGGCCAATAGCGCCTTCAAAAAGATAGAGAAGAACGGAACCAACGGCAACGGACGGTGATGAAGCAAATCCTAAGAACAAAACAGCAGACACATGAAGTGTCATTGGAACAGGCCACGCAGGGATAGAAATTTGAGCCGCAATAGCGAGCAACAAAGAGCCCAAGAAAATGCGAATTGCAAATGTGCCTGACTCCTTAAGTGTGAGAGGAAGTGATTGGGTGAGAAGAGCGTACATTTTTAAAATCTCCTTTGAAATAAAAGAGCCACCCCTTTGGGAATGACCCCTCTACCTAATCCGACTTTAAGGACAAAGTCCAGTTTTTTCCAAACTACCGCAAAGTAGGTTTGCAATAAAAAGGGCCTGAGTCATCTATGAGCTATATAGAGGCCTCTATTTTTCCATTGAGGAAAGCTAAAGATTTATGATTTAATGAAAACGCTTTAGCAAGAGAGTTTAGTTGTGGAATCTGTAAAAACCGATTTTTATGATATTTACGCCGGATTTTTGGCCGTGCTTTCGTTTTTACACGCTCCCTCTTCCTTTTTTACACAAAAATTAACATTAAAGCAGGCCCCAAAGTTGACATCATTGTCCTTGGGCATGCGATTATTTATGGAGTTTAGTGCCACATGGCCAAGAAAATGCTTATTGATGCTAGCCACCGCGAAGAGGTGCGCATGGCAATTTTGGACGGAAAACGTCTTGAAGAATTTGAAATTGAAAGCGTTAGCAAACGCCAATTAAAGGGAAATATTTACCTTGCCAAGGTAATTCGTATTGAGCCCTCTCTTCAGGCTGCCTTCGTTGAATTTGGCGGAAATCGCCAAGGATTTTTACCCTTTGGTGAAATTCATTCAGATTACTTTCAAATTCCTGTCAACGATCGCATCGCCCTTGAAAAGGAAGCCAAAGCCCATGCTGAGGCACAAGCTCAAAAAGAAGAAGAGTTTCTTGAGGAAAACAACTCTGAAGAAATTGAAGACACCGAGGAAGGTTCAGAAAAAGAATCCACAACAACTTCGAGTGATGACGACATAAACGTTGATGAGGAAGCCCCTCGCAGACGATCATTCCGCTTTCGTTATAAAATCCAAGAAGTGATCAAACGCCGCCAAGTTATGCTTGTCCAAGTTGTTAAAGAAGAGCGTGGAAACAAGGGAGCAGCCCTTACAACCCACCTTTCCCTTGCAGGGCGCTATTGTGTGCTTATGCCAAATTCCGGCGATCGTCGCGGAGGCATCTCCCGCAAAATTGCGGATGTCAAAGATAGAAAACGCCTTCGTAAAATCCTTGATGAGCTAGATATTCCAGAAAGCATGAATCTTATCGTGCGCACAGCAGGGAGTGAAAAGACAAAACTGGATATCAAGCGCGATTTTGAGTACCTCTTGCGCCTGTGGTCCGATATTCGTGAAAAAACCCTTCAGTCCATTGCTCCTTCCCTGATTTGCGCAGAAGGGGATCTTATCAAGCGCACACTTCGTGATGCTTACAGCAAAGATATTGATGAAGTCATCATTGATGGAGACGAAGCTTATAAGGATGCCAAAGCTACAATGCGCAGCATGATGCCAAGCCATGCCAAGAAAATTCAACCTTACAAGGGCGATGCTGTTTCTCTTTTTCAGCATTACCAAGTGGAAGACCAAATCGATCAGATTTTCCAACCGACAGTGTCGTTGCCTTCCGGCGGATCCATTGTGATCGCACAAACAGAAGCCCTTGTGGCGATTGACGTTAACTCAGGTAAATCCACAAAAGAACGTCACATTGATGATACCGCTATCAAAACAAACATTGAGGCAGCCAAAGAAGTTGCACGTCAGTTGCGCTTGCGTGATCTTGCAGGATTGATCGTTGTCGACTTTATCGATATGCATGATCGCTCCCATATCGCTCAGGTTGAGCGGGTCTTCCGTGAAGCTCTCGCAAAGGATCGCGCGCGCATTCAAACGAGTAAAATCAGTCAGTTTGGTTTACTTGAGATGTCGCGCCAACGCCTTCGCCCCAGCCTCATGGAAAGTAACACAAAGCAATGCCCCCATTGCCTTGGCACGGGTGCTGTAAGGTCCATTAACTCCATGGCTCTTTTTGCTCTTCGCCAAATCGAAGCCACAGCCATGGCTCAAAAAAATACGAATATCTCCATTGCTGTTCCCGAAGAAGTTGATCTCTACCTTCTTAACCAAAAACGCGGGGACATCGTTGAAATTGAGCAAAAATACAATGTTCATGTTATTGTGCGTCGCGACAGCAAGCTTAAGAACACAGAGTTCCAGTTAGATGTTCAAAAGCGTTCTGAGGATGGATTAGAGAAAGAATTTATTATTGAAGACTTCTCAGAGCCTCAAGAAGAAATCCCCGCAAAATCGCAATCATCACGGGTGAAAACTCCCTCCAAAACCCCTTCTCATAAAAAAAGAACTTCTGAGCGTGAATATCCTGCCGAAGAATCTTCTGAAAGCGATGAAGCTGATGGGAAAAAGGAAGAGACGCGCGAATCACGCTCCAAGCGTCGTCGTAATCGAAGGAAAGCCAGGGAAAGAAGCAACGTTGCAGAAGCGATTGTTGCGGATATAGAAACAGGCTCTCCAGCCGTTTCTCAAGAAGGTTCAACAGCAGATGAATCCCGCGACGATTCCCAAGACGGAACTGCAGCAACAGACCAAAATCGTCAAAGAAATCGCCGTCGCCGCAATCGTTTTGATCGTCGCAACCGTTTTGACAAACGTCGGGAAGGACAGGAATCTCAAAAAGGTGAACCTGTTTCTCTATCCGAATCCCCAGAAAAATCCCTTGAACCGAAACAAGAGAGTCCCTCTGAAAAAGAAAAGGCACCTCGCCCCCAAAGGCAGAGGAACGCCCCAAGGGAAAAAGCTGTGGGTGATAAAGGTAGTAACGATGAAAATAGCTCTAAAAATGCTGTTGTAACGGATATAACCTCCCAAAAAACTGGCCAAGGGCGCGCAAAGTCCAATAAAGATAAGACACACGCAGAGGAAAAACCCTCTAAGCCAAAAGCTCAAAAGGAAACATCATCTACGGATGCTGATGGCAAGCCTGAGAAAAAAACCCGCGGTTGGTGGAAACGTCTTATGGAGTCTTAATGCATTTTAAGATGGCAAATATGAAAAATTGGAAAAAGGGTCTATTTATTGCCCTTTTTCTTCTTTTTTCATGGCCATCTTCCCTCAATGCACTTCCTGAAATGACAAAAGACAGTGTCATTTTAGATGACGAAGTTGAAATGGTGTTTCAAAAATGGTTTGAGGAAATATTCAATGCGGCATCACGCAAACGCAGCCTTCTTAAACCAAAGGTTTACCTAATTGCAAATCCCGCAGTAAACGCTGGTGCAGGCTCCGGCGGTCAATTTGTTATCTTTACAGGGCTTTTTAAAGTTTGCGAAACAGCTGAAGAGTTTTTAGGAATTCTAGCTCACGAAGTTGCCCACGTTCAAGCACACCACATGGTGCAAATGGCCATGGCAGAGGAAAAAAGCATGCTTACCGCCGCTGTGGCATTCGCCCTTGGGGGAATCGCAGCGATTGCCGGGGGGAACGTCGCCCCTCTCATTGCAGGTCTTTCAGGGGGTGCCAACGTGTATTTGCGTACAGGCATGAAACACTCCCAAGATCTTGAAATGGCAGCAGATTCTGAAGCCATGAAAACGCTGGAAAAGCTTGGCATTCCTTTAAATGGCTTATGTGATTTCCTCAAACGCCTGAAAAAAATGGAAGGCACCCCCGATATTGATCGTTATTTCATGGACCACCCACCTACGGCAGATCGTATTGCAGCCCTTGAGGCTGAGCTTAAATCCCATCCTCAAAAACCATGGGATAAATCCTTGGAATATAATGCTGTTTTCAAACGAATTCGGGCTAAAATCCTTGGGTTTACCCTAAAACCAAAAGAAGTTTTTCGTATCTACTCAGGACAAACTCAAGATGATATTTTCGCAAGAGCCATCGCCTATGGTCGCAGTGCACAAACAGACAAAGCTCTCAGCGAAATTGATAAAATCATTGCATCAGATCCTAAAAATCCTTTTGCCCTTGAGCTTAAATCCCAGCTTTATTTAGATAAGAATCAGGGGGATCTTGCCATTGATATGCTTGAAAAAGCATCGAATCTTAAACCAAAAGCCACGTATCTTCGCTTTTCTTTAGCGCACCTCCTTATTGAAAAAGGGCGCGACCTCCCCAAAGCAGAATCAATTTTAAGGGCTATCACTCAAAAAGGAGAAATGGGGGATTTTGCGTGGCTCTTGCTTGGAAAAGCATATGCTCTTCAAGGAAAACAAGATCTATCACTGTGGGCAAATGCAGAACATGCAACCCGCATTGGTGATCACAAAGCAGCTGCATTCAAACTAAAACAAGCAGACCGCCTCGCAAAGGATCCGGCATCAAAACTTAAAATTCGCGATACCCAAGCAAGTTTGGACGCCGATAAACCAAAAAACGCTTCTCCAAGCAAATAGTTGGAAATTACACTGAAGGATGCTCCGCATAGATAAGAGAATCCTCTGGATTCTGACTTTTTTCTCAGGCTAGTTAGTGTTGCCTTTTTTAGAGGATCGTTTGATCAGATCCAATGCTTCTATAAGCTCTTTAATAACAGGCTCTTTTGAGATTTTATCGTACTCCGCATCAATAATTTTATCATTTACCAAAATGCATGGAATGAACTTAATCTCATAACGCTTTGTAAAAGCAATATGTTTAAGGATGAAGTTGTTTTGTATATCGCTATTCTCGCGAAACGCCGCACCGACTTTTTCTGGTGAAAGATTCATTTGTGTCCGAGCAATTTTTTCGAGATTTTCCTTCCAATCCCCTTGGATCCATTCCTTTTGCTTTTCTAATAAAAAAAGATAATTTTTTGCAAAATCATGCCCACCATTAGACGCCGCTAAAGAGGCCCCCACAAGGCAGGCATTATCATGGATGAATGGAAAATACTCAAGGGTGATCAACCCCTCACCGGCAAGCTCTTTAATTTTTTCATGATCTTTCCCCCCCATGAATTGATAGCACCCAGGACATGTAAGGGAAGAAACAATAATCACATGGGGAACTTGAGGAATGTTTTTGTTATTTTTACCATCACATTCCCCAGAAGCGTGGGAAAGTATTACAAAAAGCAAAGAAACAAGAAAACGTATCATGAAAAATCTGCTTATCCTCTAGGATTCTTTATCGGGTGCAACCGGGACTACCTTAGCCTGAATATCTTAACGATAAGTAAATATCTCAAAGGCCTTGGTTGTAGGGTTTATTGTGTGGACAAATGCTTCTTTTATCAAGGATTTTGCAAAGCACAGTATTTTTCTGAATGTGATTTCTTGCTGTCGTATTTCTTTTGTGCATTCACCTCTTGAGGCGCACATAAAGAGCCCCCTTGCCACCATGTGCCTCTCGCGCGTGCTGAAAAGAAACGATAGAGCCACTCATAAGTGAAAGCCATTTGGGCACATCATCAAACAAAACGCCACTTTTCCCTGTGATCACAAGCACCCACCGAGCATTGCGATGGGTCATTTTCTCAATAAAATTACACAGCCTTTGATGAGCCTCCTCAACAATCATGCCATGGAGATCAATTCGGGCATCAATGTAGATTTTTTCTGGATCGCGTCTTTTTTTAGGATGTTTTCCACCTCCTTGAAATACCGTCAAAGGATTTTCTAAACATCCATCCTCGCGTTGTTCAAGAATCCTTCGTGCATGCACACGCCTATAGGGATGATATGTGGATTTTTGATGAATTACTTTTTTTTCACTTTTTTCAAGGGGAATGCTGTCACTTTTAATTGCTTCCCAAAGCTTTTGATCAAGTTCATTAATATGAGGGTTTTTAGAAGAGCTCATCAAGGTTATTTATATGATTCTTAAAAGTGTTGCCCTTTGCATATAAGCATTTTAAATGGGATATCCCGTTTTTGGAAGGTATGCACAAACACGAGCTTGTGTTTTTAAGGAGCCTGAAATCTCCTCAGCCTCTTTTCCGAATCCACAAAAAAGATCAAATCGAAGCGGCCCCTTTATCGCCCCCCCAGTGTCCTGTGTCAAAGCTACCCCCGAAAGGGATGGCGATTTGAGATCATATATCAATATCATTCCAAAGGGCCAATGTTCTGCATCACAAGCCACACTCATCATCGAGGTAAGGGGTAATCTTTGTGTGCCAAGGGGGCCAAGATGGGGAGGTTCCCCTTTCAGGATCTCCTTAAAAAACACATAAGATTCATTGAGATCCATGATATGAAAAGCTTCCTCCGGATTTCCCCGAAGCCATGCTTTAATGGATTGCATGGTAATGTTTTGTGAATCCAAACACCCTTTTTCTTTGAGTGCTCGACCAATGGGAGTATAGGGGAAGCCATTTTGCCCAGCATACCCCACACGAAAAACGGATCCATCTTCCATCTCAATGCGCCCTGATCCTTGGATTTCAAGGAAAAAAGCATCCACAGCATCTGAAACGTATACAAGTTCACAACCAAGGTGTGTTAAAGCACCCTCTCGGATTTGCTTGCGCGAAAATGTTTGTTGAATTGGTTTTCCATTCACCAATTGATTAGGTTCTTTATAAAGAGGAATGGAATAAAGAGAGGACGGCGTCATCGATCCTTTAAGGGTAGGTTCGTAATAACCCGTAAAAAAAGCATCCTCTTCAAATACAGTAAGCTCGAGATAGTCATCAATAAGAAGCGACAGAGATTCAAGGTTATCGCAATCCCCCACTGCATGACAAAAAGCAGACCAATTTTCATGCTGCTGGACTGAAAAGGATTTATGGGACGCTTTGGTTTCCAACCACCAGCGACATGATCGTTTCAGAGGTTCTAAAAAAACAAGGGGAGGCTTTAAAAGAGTCAAAATGTTTAGCTTTCAGATTTCGTTTCACTTAAAAGCCACGTGGGATCCTCCCCCCCAAGATTACGTTTAAAAGTCCATATATCCGTCATTTTAAGGGCTTCTTCCTCAAAATTATCAATAATATGTCCTTGTTGATCCCGAGTGATATAACGCTGCCGGCTTTTAAAACGCAACGTAACTTCTGCAATCTTAGCACGACATGCAACATCTAAGACTTCAACGTCTATGGGCCCCACAATTTCATTTTCAATTGTTTGCCCTGAGGTTTCTCTTTGTTTGAGAGAGGTTTCAAATTGTTTATAAACCGATTTATCGAGGAGTTGGGTTAAAAGAGCACGATCCCCTTGAACAAAAGCATTTATTACCATTTCAAATGCAATCTTTGCCTTTTCTTGAAAATCAATTAAATCGAAATCAGATTCTATCTTGCGAATTTTATCACAGCTGTCCTTAAAAGGATCTTCTTGATCAATAATCGTAGCGTCTTGAACATACACATCTTTTTGGCGCTCTTTCAAAACGATGACATTATCCTGGGGTTCTTCTTTTTTTGAAAAAAGTGAAGAGCTATTTGGTGGACGCTCATTCCCCGTGCGAGAGCCTAAAACACTCCACAACCGAAAAAATATATATCCAAGGAGAATGGTAAAGAAAATAAGTTCGAAAAGTGCCATGGACGGTTAAAATTTGCAAACTGTTAACGATTATACTCTAGACTTAATGTAATGCAACTTGCTAAAAATTAATTAAACTCAAAACGGAGAATTCCATGTCCCAAACCCCGATGACCCTTCCCTTGACTGTGCGTGCGCAATATGTAAAGTCGAATACATTTAGTAACCCTGACCCTATTGCCGCATTTACGCAAAATGTTGATAAGCAACCCAACATTTCTGTGAATATTCAAGTGCAAGCGAACAATCTTGGTAATGGTAACTTCGAAGTTGTCCTTGATATCAACGTCGATGCAAAACGCGAAGAAAAAATTCTTTTCAAAAACGATCTTTCCTATGGAGCTGTTGTAAGTGTTGAAGGTGTTGATGAACAAAATGCTGCGCCTTTTGTAATGATCGAAGCACCGCACCTGCTTTTCCCTTACGCACGTAATATTATTTCCGATGCTACACGGGAAGCTGGCTTTCCACCGCTGCTTCTTGCACCCGTTGATTTTGCTGCTCTTTATAGCCAACAGCAAGGTAACGGCGCAGCTTCTGATGAAGGATCGAAGGATAAGAAGAAATCTTCAAAATAGATTGCATAAAAGCCTATCTAGACCTTTCTAAACCCTGCCAACTGGCGGGGTTTTTTCTTACCTTTGATCCCTTGAGAAGAGCCAAATTCACCCTTTCTTAACAAATTTTTGTTAAATTATAAGAAAGACCAAAACAGATTTTAGACGATTCTCATGATTATAAGTGACGCCCAAGTCCTGCAATTCATGAATGATATTAAACAAACCGCACCATCGTGGATTGCGATTTACTTTAACCTATCTGAGCTTAAAGCCCATAACCAAACTCCTTTTATTCTCGAAAATGCTCATCTTTTTCTTCAAAAAAGCCTCCAGGGACATACGAACAAAGTTTTTCTTCTTTCCAATAACGATATCGTGGTTTTTGCCCAAAATATTGGCCTTATCAAGCTTGAGAAGTTTGTCGAAGGGTTAATGCAATATTTTTCAAACGACCCACTCACAGTCAAACAATTGGGTAAAGAAAATTTTTACCGCGTTTATCATCTTGGCCAGTCTTTTGAGGTTCTTTTTGAAGCTGTTCAGTCGTTTGCATCCAACGATACAGGCGTTGACTACAGCAAGCATATTCCCCTTGAATCTGCCCCCATTCTTCCCTTCGAGTTGATGGTAAAATTACAAAACACCCTTCGCCAAGCGGATGTAAGTAATTTCATAAGGCGTCAGTCTATTTGCTGGGTTAATGATCAAAATAAGCTTGAGCGTGTCGGTATGGAGTTTTATCTTTCCATGGAAGGCATTGAAGAAGTCATTAGCGCCAACGCGAAACTAATAGCCGATTTCGCATTATTCAAATATTTGTCTGTGTTATTTGATAAAAAAATGCTTATCAATATCGTAAAAATTACCCAGGGCTTGGATCCAAAAATACAAATTCATATTAACGTTAATTTACGGAGCATCGTCTCCAAGGAATTTTATGAGTGCCATAAGGCTATTAAACGGAACGTTGTAGTGGAATTAGATCGCACGGATATTGTGTGGGATACTCCAGGTTGTAAATTTGCCATTGATTTTCTTAAAAGCCATCGACATCAAGTGTGCATGGACCTTTTAAATGGACCAAACCTTAAGCTTTTCCTGCATTCAGATGTTCCTTGCGATTTTTATAAAATCATTTGCCAAGAAGAACTCTTTGGAATTTATCAAGAGGATTTCGAAGCATTTTTAAGAAAAGTGGGACCCGATAAAATTATTCTTTCTCGTTGTGATGACATGGGTCTCGTTAACAAAGCCAAAAATTTGGGCATACGTCGATTCCAAGGTTTTTTAATTGAAGATGTCCTTCGTAAAGGACAAAAAGAACCCTCAACAGCATCAAAAGCTTAGATATTTCTTTTCTTCCGCGACTACACAAAAATGTAGAAAGCAGGGACCCCACTTAATCCTACAACAAAAAACGCCCGGGCTCATAAAGCCTCGGGAGTTTTTTTATATAAAAAGAAGTGGTAAGAGTGCTCAAACGCCCCCTTACGTATTCTTAATGTTTGGCTTTTTGGCCAGCTTTTTTGACATTTTCCATTTGTTGAGAAAGACTATTTCTCATGGAGTCATAAATGTCCTTGTGGGATTTTGAAAGAACCTGAGTTACATTCACACCATGCTGCACAGAACGATTAAACTGATCCTGCACCGTTTCAGCACTTTTCTTCCAGGTTTCTTGGCTCTGAGGGTTTGCCATCATTTCCCCCATCATGCCAGAAATAGTCTCAAACGTTTGTTTGATATATTGCTGCTGAAGCTGAGCGATATTTTTAATAACATCCACCGCCATACGATTAGCCTCACTCAAAGCCTCAATGTTTTTACGCTGGGAAGCGAGCATATCTTCTTTCCCTTGCATCATATTTTTAAAAGATGCCATGAAATCAAACGGATTTTGTGTCATAAAAGCCCCCAAAAAAGGATTAATAATGATTGTTTCCACTATGGTAGAATAAACCCCTTAAGAATATCTTAACGGTCCAATACATTTTTAAGCAAATTTTCTTTAAAATGCAGAAATCACTCTGCGTAATTCAAGAACTAGCGTGGAAGCCATAGCTTGACCCTTAATCCCCCTAAGTCCGCCTTGTCAAGCTGAATTCGTCCACCATGGCTGTGCACAGCATCACGAACAATGGTCAGACCAAGGCCAACACCTCCCGTCTCGCTATTACGCGATGGGTCAAGACGTTGAAACGGTTGGAAAGCTAGCTCACGCTTTCCCTCTGCAATACCTGGGCCATTGTCATCAAAAAATATTAAAATGTTTGAAGGTCGTACATATACGGTGATGAGAGCTTTTGTCGCATACTTTTGAGCATTTAAAAGAATATTTGAAAGCATCCGTGAAAAGAGTTGCTTTTTAATTGAAACTTTAACATCTGCATCCATTACAAACTCGACATCAAGTGTGTGATCACGCCTCCAATCATTTAAAAAGTCTTCCAAATAAATCTTAAGGTCTACATCTATTGTCTTTTCATTCAAAGATCCACGAGCATAGTCCAAGAAGCCCTGGATCATACCAATCATCTCGTCAACGTCCTCCCTGAGATGCTCAATATCATCACTTTGTGGCAATAGGGCAAGTTGTAATTTCATCCTTGCAAGGGGCGTGCGAAGATCGTGGGAAACCCCTGCAAGTTGATGGGTGCGATCCTCAATAAACCTATGAATGCGACTACGCATTTGGTTAAAAGCAATGGCCGCTCTACGCACCTCAAGAGCACCTTCAGGCTTAAATTCAACAATTTCTTGCCCCTTACCAAAACGCTCGGCTGCATCTGCAAGACGTCGAATCGGCTTAATTTGATTGCGCATAAAAAGAACTGCCACAAGAAAAAGCAAAAGAGCAGAGGCAGTTGTCCAGATAAGAACAAGGGACGTTGTTTTACTAAAAAGGCGCTTTCGCAGCAACTCGATATGCAAAACCCCCTCTTTAAGCTGAACATCAATGAATATCGTTTCACGGTTCATTCTTAAGAAATAAGGTTGGGTCAACTGACCATCGAGGGCTGTAGCCATATGCTCATAAAGCCATGTTTCCTTGGCTTGGCCTTTTTCCTTTAATGTCTCGGTTTTTTTATAAGAAACATCAAGTCCGAGGTGCTTTTTTGCTATTTTCTCAACAGCAATGGCATCTTTCCCGTCTTCCACCATTTGGCTTACAAGGGCGATATCACCAGCAATAGTGTGAGAAAGAGTTCTTAGAATCGTCTCTGTGTGGCGATCAAAGAATATATATCCCAAAACAACCTGAACAAGGAGGAGGGGAATCACCAAAATCAACAAAAACCGCCCAAACAAACTTTTGGGAAGCACAGGTTTTAAAAGGCGAAAGGGGCGAAAAATATGGATCATGAAAAACCCTTAAAAAGTGGTGCCGCAAAAGCCGTCGGTCGATAACATCCTCTCGTGGCCAAAGTCGCCAGGTGGGCGCCATATACCAAAAACCACAGTTAATAGCAGGGACAGCTCCCGAGGATTGCTCATGGGCCAAGGGATAGTTGAACCTAACAAACCCCGCAGCACCTCTTTTTTATATCATATACCCATAATGATTAACAAAGGGGAAAAAACGATGGCAAAATTGCCACGCCCAACCCCTCATTACGCACTTAATTCTTTCACAATTGCATCCATAACCTGGGGAAGCCCCGCGGCGTCCGATCCTCCAGCCTGGGCTAAATCTGGACGTCCACCACCACCTTGCCCTCCAATAAGGGGGGAAAGTTTTCGAATAACAGCGGCTGCATCAAACTTAGGGGTAAGATCCTCACTAATCCCCAGGAAAATGGAGATTTTTCCATCAGATTCGTTACTCACAAAAACGATCCCAGAACCAACTTGTTTTTTGAGGCTATCCATAAGTCCCTTAATGTCCTTGCTGGAATAATCTGTCAATTGCTTGGTGAGCAACTTAATATTCCCCACCATTTGAATCTCATCCGAAGAATTTCCACCTGAGGCAAGTTTTTGCTTAAGATCCGTTACTTGGTTTTTAAGGGATTTTTGTTCTTCTAAAAGCTTTTCGAGACGTTCATAAAGCTGAGCAGGAGAGCTTTTCAATAATTCCGCCAAGCTTTTTTGTGAATCCTCCAGTTGCTGTGCATAATGGGACGCCGCCATTCCTGCAAAAGCTTCGATGCGTCGCACCCCTGCTGAAATACCGCTCTCTGAAATAATTTTGAAGAATCCGATATCTCCTGTGGCATTAACATGGGTTCCACCGCACAATTCAATGGATACATCCCCCATACTGACAACACGCACAGTATCACCATATTTCTCACCAAAAAGGGCCATGGCACCAGCTTTAATCGCTTCATCTGGCGTTTTAAGCTGTGTCTGGGTTGGAATATTTTTTTGAATATCCTGATTCACACGATCTTCAATTTGCTTAATTTCTTCAGCGCTAAGACCCTTTGTGTGGGTGAAATCAAAGCGAAGGCGATCCTCTTCAACCAAAGAGCCCTTTTGTGTCACATGATCACCCAAGACATTTCGTAAAACAGCGTGCAAAAGATGGGTCACGGAGTGGTGTTGACGTAATCCAGAACGTCTTTTTCCATCCACATCTGCTTTGACAGCATCGCCTACTTTGAGAGTCCCCTTGAGGTTTTTCCCCTTGTGCACAACAAGGTTTTCAAAGGGTTTAAACGCATCAATAACATCACATGTAAAATGATCCCCTGCAATGATACCACGATCCCCCATCTGACCACCTGATTCACCATAAAAAGGCGTTTGATTAAGAAGGATCTCAAGGCGTGTTTCAGGTTTTAAAGAATCGCCATCAACGCTTTCGACTGCTTTTCCATCAACAACAATAGCCCCTATAACTCCTTCTGCATGGAGAGTTTGATAACCAAGAAATTCCGTTCCACCAATTTTTTCACGGAGATCAAACCAGATTTTGTCGTGTTTTGCTTCTCCCGACCCAGCCCAAGAAGCACGCGCCAATGTTTTTTGTGCCTCCATAGCGGTATGGAAACCGTCCATATCCACACTGCGCCCTTCAGCCTTAAGGACATCCGCCGTAAGATCCACAGGAAAACCATATGTATCATAAAGTTTAAAGGCCACATCTCCTGGAAAAGCCTGGGAGGAGGAGAGTTTGGATGTTTCTTCACTCAGCAATTTCAAGCCACGTCCAAGGGTCTCGCGGAATTTCTCTTCCTCTTGCTTCAAGGTGCTTGTAATAAGCGTTTGTGCACGCTCAAGCTCAGGGTAATGAACCCCCATAAGGTCGACAAGCGTTGGAACTAAACGATGCATCAGAGGATCTTTTGCCCCCAAAATATGGGCATGGCGCATGGCGCGGCGCATGATCCGCCTAAGAACATACCCTCGACCTTCATTGGAAGGAAGCACGCCATCAGCCATCAAAAACCCACTCGCCCGCAAATGATCTGCGATTACTTGGTGGGATTGGCGCAGGGTTTTGTTGCCCGTAAGATCCACTGACGCACCAATCAAAGCCTCAAAAAGATCCGTTTCAAAATTGCTGTGTACCCCTTGCATAACAGCCCCGATACGCTCTAACCCCATACCTGTATCCACAGAGGGCTTGGGGAGATTCGTGCGGGTACCATCTGCAAATTTTTCATATTGCATAAACACGAGGTTCCAGATTTCAACAAAACGGTCACCATCTTGATCCGGTGAACCTGGGGGGCCACCTGCAATACCCTCACCATGGTCATAGAAAATCTCAGAACATGGACCACATGGCCCTGTGTCTCCCATGGACCAGAAATTATCATCTGAGGCAATGCGAATAATTTTATGATCAGCAAATCTTGTAAGTTTTTTCCAAATTTTTGCAGCTTCCTCATCCTCTGCAAAAACAGTTACAAGAAGCTTTTCTGGGTTAAGGCCAAAATGTTTTGTAACCAAATCCCATGCATAAAAAATGGCTTCTTCCTTGAAATAATCGCCAAAGGAAAAATTCCCTAACATTTCAAAAAATGTGTGATGGCGGGATGTATAACCCACATTTTCAAGGTCATTATGTTTTCCACCGGCACGCACGCATTTTTGGGAAGAAGCTGCACGGGTATAGGGGCGTTTTTCAACACCGGTAAAGACATCCTTAAATTGCACCATCCCTGCTGCTGTAAACATCAACGTGGGATCGTTGCGAGGCACCAGGGGAGAAGAATCCACAACGGTATGTTTATTATTTTGGAAATAGTCGAGGAAAGTACTACGGATATCGCTTAGGCGCATTTTCTTGTTTTCATATGTGGACTTTGTCAATGTAGAGTCACTTTACCACGCTATGACCCATTTTCGCTATGGACATCATTGTTCGCCCCCAAAAGTTTTTAGACGCAGAAAAAGGGGAACCAGTTCAAAAAGGAACTCTTTCTTTTCTTGGCAAAGAATATCTGTGCGCCTTGGGTCGTGGTGGTATGGGCGTAAAAGAGTGCGAAGGGGATGGGCTCACTCCCCTTGGAGTATGGTCCATTCGACAGGGATTTTATCGCGAAGATCGAATTAAAAAACCAAAAAGCTGTATTTCCTTCACTTCAATCACCAAGGATATGGGTTGGTGTGATGCTCCCCAAGATCTCCTTTATAATCAGCTGGTAAAATTGCCTTTTGAAAGCTCCCATGAAATATTATGGCGCGACGATCCCCTTTATGATCTTATCCTTGTTCTTGGGTATAACGATGCTCCTGTGATTTCAGGAAAAGGGAGTGCTATTTTTATGCACATTGCTCAGCAGGAATACACTCCAACCGCTGGGTGCATTGCCCTTAATCAATCGGATTTATTGGAAATAATCACAAACCTCGCGCCCACAAAAAGCGTCCAATGCGTACTTGAGTAGCACGTTCCTTAAGGGCAATTTCATAATCATCACTCATCCCCATGCTACATTCCGTGAGTTTATGCTCATCACATAATTGACGAAGTTTATGGAAAAAAGGTTGGGGATTTTGATCGATAGGAGGGATCGTCATAAGCCCTTGAATGAGAAGGCCTTTGTGGTGGCAATAATTTAGAAATTCATCCAATTTTTCGGGTGCAACACCCCCTTTTTGAGCCTCTGAGCCAAGATTGACTTGGGCCAAAAATTCCATGGGCTTGGGGTTTTTAAGAAGAGCACTACAAAGCGCATCCACAAGGGATGGTCGGTCTACACTAATGATACTATCACAAAGGTCAATGGCTTCTTGTGCTTTATTAGATTGCAAACGCCCCACAAATTGAAGCTTTATATGGGGATATTTTGCCTTAAGAGATGGCCATTTTTCCTGGATTTCCTGAATACGATTTTCCCCAAACCATGTAATCCCTTGTTGGATCAGCGGCTCAATTTCAAGGGTAGACCGCTCCTTGGTAACAGCGACAAGACGCACATAATCAGGAAGGGAGGGAACGTTTTGCACAGAAAATAGAGATTACTTCTTCTTCCGGAAGGCATCAAAGCTGATGACATTGCCTTCGATGGCTTCTGTAGGCACTTCGAATTTTTGCTTTGCTTTTGTTTTTTCACCCTTGGCGGTTTGACGGGTAAAGCTTTTAAGCTCAGCACCCTGGTCATAAGAGGGGGTAAACTGCAGCCCAAATTTCGCCGATGGATCCACAAAACTAGTCATCGCACCAAAAGGCACAACCAATTTTTCATGGAGGTTGTTAAAAGAAAGGGTGACTTCAAAATGATTTTCCTCAACCACAAGATCCCAAAACTCATACTGAATCACAATGGTGATACTTTCAGGGTACTGTTCACGCAGATAATCCGGCATCTCAACCCCAGGATGATCCGTATTGTATGTGACATAGAAATGGTGATTGGCGGGGAGACCCTTCGTTGCTGCATCCTTTAAAAGGTCACGCACAACATGGATAAGCGCTTGCTGTACAAGTTCTTCATAATTAATGCGTTTGGATGCCATATAAAAAGCCCTTTTTAAAACTTCATCAAGTGGGGGCATTCTGTTGCCCGGGGCCCCCTAACCGCGTAGTCATTAGTTACTTAATCGTCGACTTGCTAAGATTAAGCAACTTTTAACAGTCTTTGTTGGTTAGCCGAAACTGGCACACCCTCAAATACGTTAAGACCACGTGCATTCACTTTACGTGCTGCATTTACTTTGTTTAGCCCGATACGGCGGATACTATACCGGATGAAAAGCACACCTTTATTACGCACGTCGATCCTATTTCGTCCCCGTATTTTTCTTGGTGGAGACGCCGGGTACCGCCCCCGGGTCCGAAACGCCTATTTCGCATACCGTTTATCATCATAGTTAGGAAACCTAACAGTATTAAGATAATACCTTTGACTTGGATTTTAAAGGGGCATGCCCTAGTATAAATGAAAAATATTTAAATGGTGTTGTTCTATGTCTCAATCCGCCTCCCTTTCCCTTGTTCAAAAACAATCCATGGATGAACTTTTAGAGGAAACCCACAGCACAAAACGGGCCACCTCCCCTGGCATGGAAAGCATTCTTTACCAGGCATTTCCCATTCTGGATCACGGATTTGTAAGGGTTATTGACTATATGGGGGATGATTCGGCCATTGTCCAGGCAGCCCGCGTATCGTATGGCAAGGGCACTAAAAAAGTGAATGAGGATCAAGGCCTGATTAACTACCTCCTTCGTCACCGCCATACAACACCCTTTGAGATGTGCGAGATTAAATTCCACGTCAAAATGCCGATATTTGTTGCACGCCAATGGCTTCGCCACCGCACAGCGAATGTGAATGAATATTCTGCGCGTTATTCCGTTCTTGATAAGGAATTTTACATACCAACCCCCGACAACCTCGCCGCCCAATCCACAACCAATCGACAAGGGCGGGAAGAAGTTCTCACCGGCATGGATGCTGAGCGCGTGCTTCATTTCCTAAAGGATGACGCCCTTACGTCTTATAAGCACTATCAAGATATGATGAATTTTAATGATGAAGGACAGATCATCGATGAAAATCGACCAAGCCTGGCCCGGGAGCTTGCTCGCATGAACTTGCCGGTGAATTTCTACACTCAGTTTTATTGGAAGATTGACCTTCATAATTTTATGCACTTCCTGAGTCTTCGCGCAGATAGCCATGCTCAGTATGAAATCCGTGTTTATGCTGAAAAAATGCTTGAGATTCTCCAAGCTTGGCTTCCCATGACTTACAAGGCCTTTATAGAGTATAAAATGGGGGCCGTGAATCTTTCCCAAACGGGGGCAAGCATCCTCCGCCGCCGTTTAAAAGGAGAGACTGTTACCCAAGAAAATTCAGGCCTTTCTGGGCGTGAGTGGCGGGAACTCCTCGAAGTTTTCCCAGAACTTGCCACAGCGTGAGATATGAACCTAACTGATTATGAGTTCTTTCATAAATTATCCATTCTTCCCTTTATCGAGGAGATATGGCTCTATGGCTCACGTGCCCGTGGCGATTACCGCGAAAAATCGGATATTGATATCGCCATATTATGTCCCCAAGCCACATCTGAGCAATGGCAGGAGGTTTTGGATATCATAGATTGTGCAGACACTCTTCTTGAGCTAGATGCTGTTCGATATGATATCCTTGCCGATGATGATTCCCTCAAACACAACATCCTCAAAGATAAAAAGGTCATTTACATGAAATCTTATCCTCGCTGGATTGAAACATATCGCTCTCTGGGAGAAGCTTTAGAACGTTTCCATGAAATTATCGAAGAGCCAGAAGATAAAAATTCTTATGTAAAGGATGCAACCATCCAGCGTTTTGAGTTTTGCATTGAGCTTTCATGGAAGCTTTTCAAAAAAATTGGCGAATCTGAAGGAATGGAAATTCCAACACCTAAAGCTGCGCTCAAGGCAGCTTTCTCCATGAAGTTTATCAAAGAAGAGACGATTTGGTTGAATATGATGGAAGATCGCAATATCACGTCGCACACCTACCGTGAATCACTTGCAAAAGAAGTTTATCTGCGTGTACGTCACTATCATGATGCCATGAAAGATGCCCATGAAAAGGTTGGAGAGCGATACGGTCTTATCAGCATCTAAAATCTTCGCATCCCTCCCTGGCCTTTGGTCCATTGATCGCACAGTTCCGGGCGTGGGAGCTATGGGTGGAAGCGCGTTTTTCACTCCTGATGAATCAGGGCAGATCTACCATAATGAAAGTGGAACCTTTAAATACCCCCAAGGAGAGGGAGATTTTTTCCAAGAATATATCTACACCCTCGAAAATGAGTCCTTGGTTATTTATTTTGCAAAAAACTCAAAAAAGCAGGGGCATTTTCTAACCCTAGCATTGAATAAATCCAACCAAGCATTCTGCCAGCACCTTTGTAAACAAGATCTCTACAACGCATTCTTCTCATTTGAAAAAAACACTTTCAAAACACACTTTACGGTCAAGGGGCCTCGAAAAAATCATGTGATCAAGACGATTTATAAAAAAATCCGAGATTTATAATCCACCTTTGCCCAGCTTGCCTATTTCCTGCTACACATAAACAAAGTACTTCCTTTTCCCATGACAATGCTTGCAATGCCAGAAAAACCCGCAACCCTACTCGATCAGGCGATGCAACATCTGAATCCAGAGCAACGTGATGCCGTGATGACGACAGAGGGACCTCTTCTTGTGCTTGCGGGTGCTGGCACAGGAAAAACCCGGGTTCTCACGACACGACTGGCCTATATCCTTGCCATGGGCCTCGCAGAGCCTTGGCAAATTCTATCCGTTACGTTTACAAACAAGGCAGCTGGAGAGATGAAGCACCGCGTTCAGCAATTGCTTGGTGCAGGGGCTGAGAATTTATGGCTGGGCACGTTCCATGCGTTGGGTGTAAAAATCCTAAGACGACATATCCAATCCCTTGGCTATGATTCAAATTTCACGATTATTGATACGGATGATCAGCAACGCTTATTAAAGCAAATCATCGTTGCTGAAGGATTTGATCACACACGTTATACCCCTAAGTTGGTCTCCCTTCTCATTTCCCGTTACAAGGATAAAGCTTATTTCCCAGAACAAGCAAAACAGCATGACAAACGTGCTGATCCAGCGATTCTCTATATTTATGAGAAGTATCAAGAGCGCTTGCAAACTCTGAACGTATTGGATTTTGGGGATTTATTGTTGCTTTGTATTCAGTTGTTTCAAACACATCCGGATATTCTCCAAAGTTATCACAGGCAATTTCGTTATATCCTGGTGGATGAGTATCAAGATACAAACATTGCACAATACCTGTGGCTAAGGTTACTTGCTCAAGGCACAAGTAATATTTGTTGTGTGGGGGATGATGACCAATCCATCTATGGTTGGCGGGGCGCAGAAGTAGGGAATATTCTACGCTTTGAAGGTGATTTTGCAGGGGCAAAAATCATTCGTTTAGAGAAAAATTATCGCTCCACCACCCCCATCCTTGCAGCAGCATCTGCTCTTATATCCCACAATCGCGGGCGCCTTGGAAAAACACTCCATGCTGTTTTGGGGGACGGTGAAAAAGTCTCTATTAAGGCATGCTATAACTGTGATGACGAGGCGCGATTTGTCGGCGAAGAGATTGAGGATGCTGAGCGCAAAGGCACATCCCTCAATGATATTGCTATTTTGGTCCGCGCAGGGTTTCAAACTCGTAAATTTGAAGAACGCCTTATGACTATTGGTGTCCCCTATAAAGTAATCGGTGGCCTAAGATTTTATGAGCGTGCAGAAATTAAGGATGCAATTGCGTATTTCAGGCTTGTCGTTCAGCCCTCAGATGGTCTTGCTTTTGAGCGCATTGTAAACCTTCCAAAGCGGGGTATTGGTCAAACAACCATCAACATTTTCCATCAAACGGCCCGAGAGGAAGGGCTTCCTTTACCCAAAGCAGCGCGCATGCTTATGGATACAAAACTCATTAAGGGGCAAGCACGTCTTGCTCTTGGTGAATTTTTCCAGCACCTCGATCGCTGGCATGATCAATTGGATGTCATGAAACCATCGGAACTCGCTGGGCTTATCCTGGATGAATCCGGTTATATCAGCATGTGGCGCCAAGATCCTGGGATTGATGCCCCCCAGCGCCTTGAAAACCTCAAGGAACTTTTAAATGCGATTGATGTTTTTGAAAACCTTCAAGGATTCCTTGAGCATGTCAGCCTTGTCCTTGACACAACCAAAGACTCCCAAGAAGCCATGGTCAGCCTTATGACATTACACGCCGCAAAGGGATTGGAATTTGATACAGTCTTTTTACCTGGATGGGAAGACAGTCTTTTTCCACACCCAAAAAGCATGGAGGAAGAGCGCGGCCTTGAAGAAGAACGCCGACTTGCCTATGTGGGGTTAACCCGGGCAAAACGTAAAGCTATCATAAGCCATGCAGGATTTCGCCGACTTCCCCAAGGTGGGCGCCCTTGTTACCCTTCGCAATTCATTAATGAACTCCCCAAAGAACATACTCAACGCATTCACAACAATGGGGCCATCGATGAGGGGGGAGGGGTTAAATGGTTTTCCAATGTTATTAAGCCCCATCTCTTTGCCCAACGCGTTATTACTTCCCACACATTTTCTGTGGAGGATCGTGTATTCCATCAAAAATTTGGATATGGATATATCACTGCAGTAGAAGGGGACAAACTCACCATTGATTTTGAAACAAGCGGCATCAAAAATGTCGTCGCTGAATATGTGACAAAAGCATAAAACAATCGTTCCATGAAAATGGCAAAGTGTTGGTATCGATTTTCATGGAGAAAAAAGCATTCTAATGTTTATTAAGAAAGATCTCAACATCCTTAAGGGCAAGCACACCGATTTTTTCCTCAAGAAAAAAGGTCTCTTGCACAGGAGTAATGATATAGAGATAGTCTAAATTCAAAGAATCCATAGCCACCCGCATAGACTTCGTCACCTTAGGTTGATCTGTCACTTTAAATTCAAATCCAATACGCTTCCCTCGATGAATAACAAAAAGATCAAGCTCTGCATGCTGATGGGTAGCCCAAAAATAACATTGGTGTGTTTCGAGGTTCAGGGCCTTTGCTGTTTCTTCAAGCGCAAACCCCTCCCATGAAGGACCAAGACAGGTATTATTTACCAAATCTGTATAGCTTGAGATATCAAGCATTGCATGAAACATTCCACTATCACGGATGTATAACTTAGGAGCTTTAACAATACGTTTTCCAGCATTTTCATACCAAGGAGTCAGCGTTCTTATTAAAAATGTTCCTTCAAGAAGAGCAATGTAATTTTTAATACTTGGCACAGAGACATCCATAAACTGAGCCATAGCCGCATAATTTGTTGTCTGACCATGATAATGTGTTAATAAATTCCACAACTTATAGATTCGTTGAGGAGGTAGATTCAATCCAATGTCCCGCAAATCTCTTTCAAAATAAGTTTGAAGGTATGATTTACGCCAACGCAAGCTATCATCCGTATTTTCACACAACACAGACAATGGGAATCCCCCTTGAGACCATAACAAAGTTTGATCTCCAATATCTTTTAACCCAAATGGATTAACATAAATATACCCTATTCTTCCCGCCAAAGACTCTCCGCTTTGCTTAAGAAGCTCTTTTGATGCGCTTCCCAAAATAAGAAATCGCGCAGGAGTATTGGGGCGATCTGCCAAAACACGAAGATATGGAAATAAATCAGGACGACGTTGAATTTCATCAATAATAATTAAGCCTTTCAAAGGCTCGAGAGCAATTTTTGGGTTAGCCAACTTTGCAAGATCTGTATAATCTTCAAGATCAAAATAATGAATTTCCATTAATAATTTTTTGCTCTCAGCATATTGTCGAGCAAGGGTTGTTTTTCCCACCTGACGAGCCCCTAAAAGAGCGCAAATTGGGAAAATTTTGAAATCGCGAGTAATTTTTTCGTAATAATCGCCTCTTATTTTGTCCATGAAAATCACACATATTATCCCATAATATTCACGCATTATATTATATAAAATCATTTTTTTCCATGAAAATCGTAAAGCTTTGTTATCGATTTTCATGGAGAAACACTCACATCGTATGTATATATAGAACAAACTAGCGATTGTCCCCTCAAAAATGCTAGGTTGTTCTTAATTTTAGCTCGAAGGCCTTTTTAATTTTGTCATCCCATCCCACACTTTATCAAATCATCCTGACAACAAAACAAGTTTACCTTGACCTTTTTTCACCTGTTCTTGATGATATTTGTGAAACCGTATCCTTTGTAGAAATTGAAGACCCCCAAGCTGAATGGGATTCTGAGGATTGGTATATTGAGGGGCATGCCCTTGAAACACCCAACGAAGATGCTCTTAAACTTCAAATCGCCCTTATTGCAAAAAGTAACAATATTCCAGAGCCTACGATTTCCATCGAACCTCTTAAAGAGACCAACTGGCTCGAAGAAATGTGGCAACAGTTTAAACCCATCGATGTTGCAGGTTTTTTTATTAAAAGCAGCTATTACCAAGGTGAGATACCTGAAGGAGCTATCCCCATCACCTTAGATGCTGCCACAGCCTTTGGCAGCGGTGAGCATGGCACAACGGCTGGGTGCCTTACCGCCCTCAAAGAACTTCATCAAACTTTTAAATGGAAAAACCCCCTCGATCTTGGGTGTGGATCAGGAATTTTGGCCATTGCCGCCGCAAAACTACATCCCGTCACAACCCTCGCCATTGATAATGATGCCGAGGCTGTGCGTGTAACATCAAACAATGCCAATATCAATGATGTAGGCCCCCTCATCAAAGCCCAGGTAGGTGATGGCCTCCAAGATATCTCTCAAACCTTTGATTTAGTTTTAGCCAACATTCTTGCAAAACCCCTTATTTCCCTTGCGTCAGATATGGCAAAACATGTTGAAACAGGTGGATTTGTCATTCTTTCAGGTCTTCTCGATTGGCAAAAAGACGATGTGACAGAAGCCTATCTTGAAAATGGATTTAATTTTGTGAAGGAATTTAATCTCAACAGGTGGATTACTTTAGTTTTGCAAAGAGCCTAAATCCCCAGGAAAAGCGTGTTTTGGTTTACCCAAGTATCCCAGGTCCGCTATAGTAGCCGTGATAATAAAAATAAGCGTGTTTAATGGAAACTTTTCTCGATTTTGTACAAACCTGGGGCTATGTGGCTGTTCTCCTCGGCTCCATGATCGAAGGCGAATCTGTTATTCTTACCGCGAGCTTCCTCGCATACCAAGGATACATGTCCTTACCCAAAATTATGATCATTGCATTTTTTGGAACGTTGATTGCAGACCAAGGACTCTATCAACTGGGATATCGCTATGGCCCAAGCTTTTTGAAAAGATTTCCTAAGATGAAAGACCGAAGCGAACGTGCGTTTTCCCTCCTTCACAAATGGGATTTTTGGTATATCCTCACATTTCGATTCATCTATGGCATCCGCATCATAAGCCCCGTTGTGATTGGAGCGGCTCACGTAAGCCCGTGGCGTTTTATCCCGCTAAACCTTCTTGCAGCAGTGATTTGGACTGTCGTAAGCTGTGTGGGTGGTTACTTACTTGGAGATACAGTTCAACGTGTTATCGAAAATTTTGACGTTATTCAGCGCTATATCGTTTTTGTTTTTATCGGGATTATCGTCCTCGGCATCGTCCTCTACAAATTCGTCTTTAAACGAAAGGCAACCAACAATGACAAAGAAAGTCGACGTATATCTTGCCTCTGATCACGGCGGCGTCAAGCTCAAAGATCATCTTGTAAAATACCTTAAAGACAAAGGATATGATGTTCACGACCTTGGAACAGATTCTTCTGAAAGTGTAGATTATCCGGATTTTGCCAATAAACTTGCCGATGCAATGAAGGATAAAAATGATTCCTTTGGTATTCTTGTTTGTGGCTCGGGAATTGGCATTAGCATCGCTGCCAACCGGCACAAACACCTTCGCGCAGCCCTTGTAAACGAGGAAACCTCAGCAAAGTTATCGCGCCAACATAACAATGCCAACGTCCTTTGTCTTGGTGGGCGTCTTAGTGGAGATACCCTGGCAGAGCAATGTGTTGATGCATTTTTAACCACCGCTTTTGAAGGTGGGCGCCACCAAAAACGCATCGATAAGCTTAGTTAAAACTGGACTATTCTATTTTTAACGACTAAGGAGCTTTTGATACAGAAATCATAGCTCCTAATTCTTGTCCTCCCACAAGGTGGATATGGAAATGGGGCACCTCTTGCCCTCCATTAAGCCCAGCATTACTAATCATACGAAAGCCGTCATCAGCTATTCCAATGGATGTTGAAACCCCCTCAACCGTGCGCCAAAAATCTTCAAGTTCTTCAGTGGACGCATTTTTACAAAACTCATTAAGGTTTTGATAAGCTCCCTTGGGGATAACAAGTGCGTGGATTTTGGCTTTAGGAAAAGCATCGTGAAACGCTAATGTGTGTGACGTCTCAGTGATTTTTTGACAGGGCACTTCACTGCGCAATATTCGTGCAAAAATATTGTTTGAATCATAAGAACTCATGTTATTCTCCTTTTCATGGTACGCATATTTAAGAAAACCACTGATAAAATCCTGCGGGCAGAAACGCCACAAAGCATTCTTGCATGGATCGTAGCGTGCTATATACGCTTTGTCTACTGGTGGAGCAGCTTTGAATATCTACACAAAGATCGACTGGAACCCCTTGCCCTCTCTCAAAAACCCCTGATTGTTGTTTTTTGGCATAATCGCATGGTTATGCTCCCCCTTGCTTGGCAGTGGAAACGCCCTTTTTATATGTTATCTTCCCGCCATGGGATTAGTCTCATCCTTACAAAAATCCTAAGCCGTTTTGGGATTCAAAGCATTTTGGGATCCACAAAGCGTCATGCCATCGCAGCGGGAATGGAAATCGTGGAAAAGCTTAGCAGTGGTAGTGTTGTAGGCATTACCCCCGACGGCCCCCGCGGTCCCAGCCAAGAATGCTCCGCAGGTGTTATTCGCCTTGCCCAACTTGCAGCTGAAACCCTTGGGCCCGTGACCATTATTCCCGCCACTTATGCAACATCACGGTACCGGCGCTTTCGCTCCTGGGACCGCTTTATTTTTCCCTATCCAAGTCGCGCAGGCGCTTTTTTCATAGGAAATCCTATCGTTGTTACTGCAGATAAAGATGTCGAATCGCTTCGTCAAGCTTTAGAAGACACCCTCAATATCTGCTGCAAAGAAGTTGATAGTTATATTAAAAGCAAAGACAGTACCTGATTTTGCTCCTTATAAACCCTTGCTTAAACTTTATGTGCCAAGATAGGCTTATATAACAAGGCACTTTAATCCCGTTACTCTTGTATTATATCGCTCTACAAATGTTGTTTGGGGATCGTGGCAAGCTCATCGCCATGTTGATTGGCGTGTCTTTTGCGGCACTCATTATGACTCAGCAACCCTCTATTTTTGTGGGACTTTTGACGCGCACGTATAGCTTTGTTGATGAGATAGGGCTTCCTGATATTTGGGTAATGGATCCGGGGGTGCAATTTGCTTTGGAGCATAAGCCGTTACGTGATACGGATCTTGGGGCTGTTCGGGGTATTTCAGGTGTTGAGTGGGCTGTCCCCCTCTATAAAGGACTCATCCGACTTCGCCTTCCTGACGGCAATACAAAAACAGCCGATTTAACAGGCCTTGATGATGCCACTCTCATCGGCGCTCCTTCTCAAATTTTTGGGGCCAAACTTCCGGATATCCAACAAAGTGATGCTATTTTCGTGGATCGTGAAGGTGCTCGCACCCTTTTAAAGGTAACGAATCCCGACGGCACAACACGCCCCCTTGCCATTGGGGATGAAATTGAAATTAATGACAAACGCGCCGTTGTCAAAGGATACATAAAACTTGTGCGAAGCTTTGTGATACAGCCTCAAATTTATACAACCTATAGTCGAGCTGTAACTTATTCCCCCCAAGACAGACGCCAGCTCACCTATATTTTAGTCAAGGCAAAACCTGGCGCCGATCAGCGCGAGATATGTCGAAAAATCTCGAACTATACAGGCCTTGCAGCATATACGGGGAATGATTTCCGGAATGTTAACCTGATTTACTGGCTCAAGAACACAGGTATTCCTATTAATTTTGGAATTTCCGTCCTCCTTGGTTTTCTTGTCGGTGCTGCGGTTGTGGGGCAAACTTTCTATAGCTTTGTTTATGAAAACCTAAGGCATTATGCCGCTCTCAAGGCCATGGGGCTCAAGAACAAAATATTAAGTCGCATGGTCATGCTCCAAGCCCTTGTTGTTGGTTTTATCGGCTATGGTATTGGGGTGGGATTAGCATCTTTTTTTGGAATGAAGGTCCAAGGATCGGTTCTTGCTTTCCGGATGCCCCCCTCCTTACTACTTTTTTCAGGCACTGGGGTTCTTTTAATTATTCTTGTTGCTGCTTTCCTTGGAATTCGACGCGTTGTCAAGGTTGATCCCTCCATTGTTTTCAGGGGGTAAAGAGTCATTATGAAGCACACTTCTTCACATAAAGAATCTACAAAAAAAAGTAAAATTGCCATTACTTGCCGAAATATTACAAAAACTTTTCACTCATCAAATATCAAAACAAACGCCCTCCAAGGCATCAATCTTGACGTCTATGAAGGTGAATTTATGATGCTTGTGGGGCCTTCTGGGTGTGGAAAAACAACATTTCTTTCCATTATTGCGGGGATCCTTCAATTTGATGAAGGGGACCTTAAAGTCGAAAACCACAACTATCGCAATATGACAGAAGAAGAGCTCATTGATTATAGGGCACAGCATGTAGGGTTTATTTTTCAATCCTTTAATCTTATTCCCACCCTCACAGTTGAAGAAAATGTAGCCGTGCCCCTTATGATTAATCAAATTCCTTTGGAAAAATCACTGAAAAAGGCCCAAGAACTCTTGGATGAAGTAGGGCTTGCGGGTCGTTATTCAAGCACAATACGGGAACTCTCAGGAGGAGAGCAACAACGTGTGGCCATTGCGCGCGCCCTTGTGCACACCCCCTCCATCATTATTTGCGATGAGCCAACATCCGCCCTTGATCATACAACAGGATCAAAAATTTTGGAAATCATGCGTACTATTAACAAGAAATTTAAAACAACATTTGTTGTTGTAACCCACGACGCCCGTATTTTTCACTATGCGGATCGCATTGCACACATGAATGATGGACGAATCGAAAGGATTGAAGATGTTACAAAAACTGTTTAAGTCCTTCACTAACCTTGTAAGAGAGAAGTTATTACCGCTTTTTGTCACCATGCTTCCTTATCTAAGGCGCTACCCATTAATTGCCCTTGGTGCTGCTGGTATTTTTATTGGCATTATATTCTCCTTTACCCTTGGCAATCCAAACCCGCCCATTCCCAATCAGCTTACATTTCCTCCGTCTTCCCCCTTTGAAAAATCAGTATCAGGATCTGGTATTGTTGAAGCAAACACACGCAACATCAATGTTGGTTCCTATTCAAGCGGTATCGTTGAACGTGTTCACGTAGATTCAGGGGATGTCGTTAAAAAAGGTGATCAACTTTTTACCCTTGATACCCGGACAGCCAAAGCTGATATCGAGTTGAAACAAGCCCAAGTCACTGCAGCTGAAGCGCGCATCCAATCCGTAAAAGCGCAACTTTCCTTGGCTGAGGATCAAACAATCCGAGCAAAAGGACTAAAATCCGATCTGGCCATTAGTGATGAAGAACGAAAAAAACGTCATTTTGCCTTTGAAAAAGCACAAGCAGATTTTGGTGAAGCTACAGCACAGCTGGAGGAAGCGAAAGCACAATTATCCCTTGCCCAAGTGACCCTGGATAAGCTCACCGTGACGGCCCCCATAAATGGCACCATACTAAAAGTATCCATAGAAGAGGGGGAACTCGTCTCAAATAATTCCTCCCAAGATTCTACATTTGTCATTATGGGGAGCATAAACCCGCTTCATATACGCGTTCAAATTGATGAAAACGATGTCTGGCGCTATGAAAAGGGAGCAAAAGCCATGGCGTACCTAAGAAGTAATCGTGAGATCCGTTTCCCTCTTACACTTGCCTACGTTGAACCCTATGCTCACCCAAAACAACAGCTTAGCGGCAATAGCACAGAAAAAGTTGATACCCGTATTGTTGAGGTTGTCTACCGCATTGAAGGCGATACGGAGAATCTTATGGTTGGTCAACAAATGGATGTTTTTGTGGAGTCCTCAAAGGGTCCTTAGCGCTGAACATGAAAAAAACAGGAAAATATCATGAGAAAATGGTGCCCTCGGGGAGAGTCGAACTCCCACATCGTTGCCGATAACAGATTTTGAGTCTGCCGCGTCTACCAGTTCCGCCACAAGGGCAGCGCCATATGCTCGTTTGAGCTATACGAATCATAGCAATTTTTTCTTGCTCGTCAAGGATAATCCTGGAATTCTCAATATCAATAACAAATAAAAATCACACACTATGACTCAGAAAGTCCGCATCCTTGGTCTTGATCCAGGCCTTAAGCATACTGGATATGGCATTATTGATAGCTGTGGACACTCACTTTCCCACATTGCGCATGGCGTTATTACAACGGATGCATCGCTGACTCTTGCGCAACGGCTCTCCCAGCTCTTTGATAAAATCTCCGCGATTATTCAACAATATGCCCCCCACGAAGCAGCCGTTGAAGAGACTTTCGTTAATATGAACGCAACATCCACTCTTAAACTTGGTATGGCTCGGGGAGTTATTCTTATGACTCCTGCACAATTTGGATTAAGCGTAGGAGAATATTCTGCGAATCGTGTAAAAAAAGCTGTCGTGGGTGTGGGGCATGCAGAAAAACAACAAGTCGCTATGATGGTGCAGCGCCTTCTTCCCACAGCAGGGCATGTTATTGCCGATGCCGCTGATGCCCTGGCTGTGGCCATTTGCCATGCACATTTTAGAAACGTTCAGCATTTAGTAAGTAAAAGTGCTTAGAAATGAGAAATTTTAGTAATTTTTCACCCCTTTTACCCTATATCCATCTCGCCCGCTTAGATAAACCCATTGGGATCATCCTCCTTTTTATTCCTTGCCTTTGGGGAATTGCTCTATGCGCAACGCCCCACAACACATGGTCTATGTTTTTGTGGAGTTTTGTCTTTTTATTAGGGGCAGTAACTATGCGCAGTGCAGGTTGTATCATTAATGATCTTTTTGATGCACGCATTGACGCTCAAGTAGAAAGAACAAAAAACCGCCCCCTTGCCGCAGGCGTTTTAAATAAATCCCAAGCTTTTATAGCTCTTGCCTTGTTTTTAGGAAGCGGCGGAGCTGTTTGGCTGTCCCTTAATTCTTTAGCAAAATGGCTATCCCTAGGAGCCCTTGCACTAGCTATTTTATATCCACTAACAAAACGTTTTTTTTGCTTCCCACAACTCATACTCGGCCTAGCATTTAATAGTGGTGTTTTGATTGCCGTAGCCCACCTCGATCCATCACTTTTATTTACACACAAACCTTATGTTCTTTATGGAGCAGGGATTTTTTGGACGCTTTACTACGATACGATTTATGCCCTGCAAGATCTCGACGATGATCTTCTCATCGGAGTACGCTCAACAGCTGTTTTTTTCAAAAATCATATAAAACAAGCCCTTGGATTTTTTTACCTATCCATGAGCGGCTTTATCACGTACCTTGGCTATCTTTTGAATGCAGATTATTGGTTCTACATTGCCATTGGCATAAGCCTTCTCTACGACATTTTTATAGAGTTACGTCGCTTTAATCCAAAGAACCCCAGACAAGCAGCGCATCTTTTTATGCAAAGTATACTCATTGGGATCGCAATTGTGTTTCTTGTTCTTTGGCCTTAAGCGTTTCGTATAAATAACGATACAACAAAACTTCCCCAGAGCTGTGGAAAAAGTCCCTGGAACTCCTACGCACTTTCCCCATACAATTAATCATGATTTTGATCTTTCTGGGTCTGGGAAATGCGCGCTCTTTTTCTTGTGTTATTTTTGCTTGTAAGCTGTCGCCACGGAGTAGCGCCATGGGAACAAAAGGAGATGGATCATAATGACCTTGAAAAGCTTCGATCAGAGGCCATTCATGTTCCAGAATCTTTCCCACAAAAACCAAAAACAGTAAAAGCAAAACCTCAGCAACCGCCCTTAAATGATGCTTTTAAAAAGAATATTTCCCTTAGTCTGAGTGAGAGCCTTTCCCTCAAACAAGTTCTTCCTGAGATTGCCCGCCACCAGGGAATTGATCTTCAACTTGATCCCGGCATTGAAGAAAAAGTGGTGTTTCATGCAACGGAGCAGCCCTTTGTTGACGTTATCCAGCAACTTTGTGAGCTTGCAAACCTTCGTTATAAAATACAAGGTCGAAGCCTAAGAATTGAGCGCGACACCCCCTATAGTCATAACTATAACGTACAGTTTCTCAACCTAGCACGCAGCACAGAAAACAAAGTCTCCATTGCAACCGATGTCTTTGCCAATAATAAGGGTGGAAAGTCCAACCTCGGTGATAATGGATCCAATAGTTCTGTGAATATGAAGGCCGAGAATGATTTTTGGAAAGAGCTCGAGGTTAATCTTCAAACCATTATGGGAGGAGGAGAAGGTTCAAATGCCTCATTCTCAATCCATAAACAAGGGGGCATTATTTCTGTTAAGGCGACAGCCAAGCAACACGCCCTTATAAGGAGTTACCTAACCCACTTAAGAAAAGCTGTTTCGACGCAAGTTCTGATTGAGGCCAAGGTAATCGAGGTTAATCTTACCGATCAATATCGAAGTGGCATTAACTGGAACAAACTTGGAAAGCCAGGAGACCTAAGGTTTAATGCTCCTTTTGGAAATATTGCTCAAAACGCCCGATTCCTCAATCCTGCCGATGCTCAATCGGACATGATCACCTTTGGTGCAACGGGGCATACTTTTAGTTCCATCCTTTCGGCGATGGAACAATTTGGAGCCTCACGAACACTCTCAAGCCCCCGTTTAACCGTTCTTAATAATCAAACAGCTATCTTAAAAGTCGCACAAAACGAGGTGTATTTCCGACTGAATTATAACAAACAGTATAATAATGCCGTAAACCGAGAGAGTTATAATGTGTCGAGCGATATTCAAACAGTCCCCATCGGCCTTGTGATGACAGTACAACCATCGATTGATGAAGAAACAGGCGAAATTATTTTATCTTTGCGTCCAACAATCTCCCGCATGACACGCACGGTTCGTGATCCTGCCGTGGATATTGCGTTTAATGCCACAACAACGGCAGGCTCTGATGCTGTGGCCTATCAACCTTCCCTCGTTCCTGTTGTGGAAGTACGGGAAATTGATTCCGTCTTGCGCCTTAAAACAAATGAAATTGGTGTTCTTGGCGGGCTTATGGAATCCCGCTCTATCCAGGATAGGTCAGGTCTTCCCGGGTTTTCAAACGTTCCTGTCCTCGGTGAGCTTGTAAAAGCACGGGTAGATGGTGATGAAATTATTGAGCTTGTGATTTTATTGCGAGCATCCATTATTGATACGGCTCCACACCCTGACGATGCGGATGAGCGGCTTTACAATAATTATTCCCATGACCCCAGGCCTTTTCGCATGTAGGGGGCTCAGGAATTTTTCTAACAAAGCTTCTTCTAAAATGGAATGTGCTTATAATAGCAAAGTTTATTAAATCTAAAAATTCCATGCAGCCCATTCTTGCCCTTCAAGTCGATCCCCTTGATACATTGAATTCCCAATCTGATTCAAGTTTACTCCTCACCCTTGAAGCACAGCACCGGGGGTATCGCATTTTTTGCTATCAACCCCACAACCTTAGTTTTAATAAGGGAAATCTTGAAGCACGGGGAGAGTGGGCAAATTTTATCGAAGAGGGTGATCATATCTTCCCCCAGATTGACAATAAAGACTCCCTTAACCTAAATCACGCAAACCTTGTTCTTATCCGCCAAGATCCCCCATTCGACAGTCGCTATCTGGCTAACACCTATCTTTTGGAGCAGCTTGATACCCATGTGCGCGTTTTAAACAGTCCCCATGGTATTCGCAATGCCTGTGAAAAAACCATCCCCCTTGCCTTTCCCAATCTTACTCCCCCCACACTTATCAGTGAGGACATCGATGCCATCGAAAATTTTGCCCACGAATATCCTGCGATTATTCTTAAACCACTTTTCGGGCACGGGGGTCATAATGTGACAATGGTAGAGAAAAAAGATTACGGAACAATCCCAGTGCTTATTAAAAAATTATCCAAAAACACGGATGAGCCCATCATTGCACAACCTTTCCTCAAGGAAATTGCCCAAGGGGATAAACGCATCATTATGATTCATGGGGAAGTTGTGGGGGGATATCGCCGCATTCCAAAGGCTGGGGACATTCGCGCTAACGCCGCCCAGGGGGGCAGTGCCGAACCCTGCGACCTTACACCACGGGACCTTGAAATTTGTCAGGCTCTGTCATCTACGTTGCACCGACTTGGCCTTTCCATTGTTGGGATTGATGTCATTGGGGACTATTTGATCGAGGTGAACGTCACATCCCCCACGGGCTTTCGTATCCTTAAAAAATTCTATGATATCAATGCCGCTAAAATTTTCTTTGACGGCCTATCCCCCTAGGGCGTTAAGATAAATCGTAAAATTTTAAGGAATTCTCCCTATGAAGCTTTTTACCATTCTTTCTGTGCTTACAGCCTTTATCACCACAAATTCCCAGGCTTCAACGGAGGCCCAAGAAAAGACAAAAAGCAATCCTACTCAAATGACAGTCACCCAAAGGCTTGCCCATTTTAAATATGATCTACCCGATGAAACCCCTACAGCCGGAGACTACGTTCCTTTTACAAGGCTTCCCATAACGCCCCAATGCACACTCCTTTTCACATCTGGCATGGGATCTGTCTTTACCAAAGGAAAAACAACAACAAAGATTCAAGGACAAGTGCCCACAAAAACATCGCCCGAAACCGCCCAAGCAGCCGCCAGAATATGTATTCTAAGGCACATTTCAGCCTTCCAAAAAGCTGGTCTTAAACTTGATCAGATCGTTCCCTATCAGCTCACATGCTTTATCAACAGTGCCCCTGAATATGGGGACCTTCCCAAAATTACCGATGCCGCATCCAAAATAATCAAGGATGTTTTCGGGCAAAGTATCGCCCGCACCACCGTGGGCACCGGACTTCCCCTTAATTATACCGTTGAAATTGCAGGGATTTATGCCCTTGTTTCAGGGGATGCCGCACCTTCGTCAGGCAATCATCAAAAACAGGCTCATCCGTACCCTGCTATAAAAGTACAGCCAAAGGGATCTCCCACGGTATTTTCTGATAATACCCCTGATCCTGATTTAGTTTTTCACCCCACACCCGTTGCACCAAGGCGCCCCATTCCTCCAAATACCGATACATCACCAAGATCAAGACTTTAACTCTAAAGTCGTACCTTTGACTCTTCTGGAGAAAATTTTTGAATTTTTAATGTTTTCTTTAGCACTGTTTGTGCTAGAGATAAAAATAATGGGTAACATTTTGACTTTTGTGGTTTTTCCAAGACAGTTAAAAATCAAAAACCACACATTAACTTGAGGTCTTTTAGGTATGAATTTGAAAAATGCTTTGGTTTTATAAATCCATCGGAAAAACCACGGGGCTTGCCCCGTGGATGTAGAAAGCCCCCTATCTTCGTGCTAGGCTTTGAGGATGAAGATAAGGAAGCAGGGGCATTGCGCCTACAAATGCGAATA
>Ga0172373_10000236_pt1 | contig 88184 bp, 87 predicted proteins | sample Lak10m_2_FD_114546 | JGI IMG/M metagenome (GOLD analysis project Ga0172373, IMG submission 114546) | Freshwater microbial communities from Kabuno Bay, South-Kivu, Congo - kab_092012_10m | ecosystem: Environmental > Aquatic > Freshwater > Lake | place: Democratic Republic of the Congo...
ATGGATGGGTTTCTTCTGGGTTGTTCTCATGGCTTGCAGTTCTACGGTAAACTTGGTCGTGTCCGACCTGTTTCGCAAGCATACTACGAATCCGAAAAGTTATTTTTCTGCCGTGACTTAGCCAATGATCCCGAACCCATACAAAAGAATGGTGGTTGCAAAGGCAAATTGGAATAAAAGATAAGACCAGTATTTCGCTGGCTGTTCTTTGCGGGTAATTCTTGTTGATTGCGCCCCAAAACGGCCAAGAGCATACCCTGAGACAAGTTCATACACCAACACTCCATAAACGATAATCGCAATAAGGATATTCACAAAAGCCTCCGTTTTTTTGAGCGATTATACCGTTTGGAAATGGATGATTTTCGACGTTCCCCTATATGACGCTTGGCACTACTCGCTTCCTTCCGAAAACGACATAATGAGGAAGGCAAAGGAATTTGCCTAATTTTGTCTAACTTCTCGAATAATGATAATAGGAGAATGAATGGCAGCAAAAGGTTGGATCGAAGTAAGCGACACCTACTGCAAAGGATGTGAGCTATGTATAAGCTCATGTCCGCAGGAAGTGATAGAACTAAATATGTCACACCTCACACCCAAGGGATACCACCCCGCGCACACGTTCAAGGACGGTTGCACGGGGTGTGCTATTTGTGCCGTAGTCTGTCCAGATGCGGCGATCACGGTCTATCGTGAAGTAACAAAAGTAGCCGTACCTGTTGCGGCCTAAACCCGCCCCACCCACCTTGGAGAAACGAATGCCAAAAGAATTATGGAAAGGGAACGAAGCCATTGCAGAAGCTGCTGTTCGCGCAGGGCTTGAAGCATATTTCGGCTATCCCATTACCCCGCAGACAGAAGTACTTGAATATCTTTCGCGCCGCATGCCCGAACTGGGACGCGCTTTTGTACAAGCCGAATCTGAACTCGGCGCGATCAACATGGTGTATGGCGCAGCCTGCACAGGCGTGCGCGTGATGTCCTCCTCCTCATCCCCGGGCGTGAGCTTGATGATGGAAGGCCTATCCTACATTGCTGGCACGGAAATCCCCGCCGTTTTAGTGAACGTGATGCGCGGCGGCCCCGGTCTTGGCAATATTGCCCCTGCTCAAAGTGATTACAACCAGGCCGTACGCGGCGGCGGACATGGAGATTATCCACGCATTGTGCTGGCTCCTGCTTCAGTGCAAGAAGCCATTGACCTAACCGCGCTTTCGTTCGAACTCGCTGAAAAATATCGCATGATCTGCATGCTCATTCTCGACGGTTCCACAGGTCAAATGATGGAGCCTGCAGAAATGCCCGCCATGCAGGAGATCCACCGCAAGAATTTTGCATGGGCCACCAATGGCGCGATGAACCGCGAACGTCGGCTGCTCTCCTCCATTTATCTGAATCCGCTTGACGAAGAGAAAACCAATTTGCGTCTGCTCTCCCGCTGGAAGGAAGTGCAAAATAACGAAGTGCGCTACAAGGAATATTTCCTTGATGATGCCGAGATCGTAGTCGTTGGCTTTGGCACCGCTGGGCGCGTTGCACTTTCGGCTGTCCGCGAGGCACGCGCACAGGGTATCAAGGTCGGGCTCTTAAGGCCGATCACCGTCAGCCCGTTCCCTGTTGAAGTGTTGAATCAGCTCACAGGTCAGGCACGAGCGATCCTCGTCACAGAGATGAACATGGGGCAAATGCTGGATGATGTCCAAATGGTGGTGCGTGGGCGAGTCCCTGTTGACTTTTATGGCAGGCCTGGCGGAGTAGTCCCCTTCCCGGATGAGATACTCAGCGAGATCCAGCGCATCAACACCGCGCCGACAGCTGAGTACTCCGACCCAAGAGATGCCTGGCTGACACGTATGACCGCCCCTCACCCCAACCCTCTCCCCGAGGGCGAGGGAGTTAATAAGAGGTAATGATGGCAACTGTATCAACAAATAATCTCGTTTATGAAAGACCACATTCTTTTACGGAATCCCCCACGCATTATTGTCCGGGCTGCACACATGGTGTGGCGCACCGCCTCGTGGCAGAAGTGCTCGAAGAAATGAACATCGTAGGAAAGACCATAGGCGTTGCGCCCGTGGGATGCGCAGTGTTTGCCTACAACTATTTTGACATTGATTTTGTGGAAGCTCCGCACGGACGCGCCCCCGCAATGGCAACAGGCGTGAAGCGCGTATTGCCCGACCGCGTGGTGTTCACCTATCAAGGTGATGGTGACCTCGCATCCATCGGCATGGGCGAAATTGTCCACGCTGCGGCACGCGGCGAAAACCTGACCGTCATCTTCATCAACAACGCCAACTTCGGCATGACAGGCGGACAAATGGCTCCGACCACTTTGCCGGGCATGAAAACATCCTCTTCTACGAATGGACGCGATGTGGAAACACAGGGCTACCCAATCAAGGTATCTGAGATGCTTTCCACGCTGGAGGGCGTTGGCTACTGCGTGCGCCGCTCCCTGCATGACCCGAAAAATATTCGTCTCGCCAAGAAAGCCATCCGCACCGCGTTTGAAGTGCAGGTGCGCGGACTTGGTTTTTCGATCGTTGAGCTGCTCTCCACCTGCCCCACCAACTGGAGTATGACTCCCGTGAATTCATTGAAGTTCGTGGAAGAGCACATGATCCCCGCTTATCCGCTGGGTGATTACAAGATCAGTGATGCGATCAAGCAGATAAAGATCTAATGGGAATCGGCACATCGGGAATTGGGAATAGGTTTCCCAAATTCCAATTCCCGAATCCCTATTCCCTGTGAACGGAGTGAACACATGCAAAAAGAAATCATCATCGCAGGTTTTGGCGGACAAGGCGTTCTGTTTGGCGGACAGGTTCTGGCGTACGCGGCAATGGACACCGGCAAAGATGTAACGTGGATCCCATCCTATGGACCCGAAATGCGCGGCGGTACCGCCAACTGCACCGTGGTCATTGCTGACCATGAGATCGGCTCGCCGCTGGTCAAGAATCCACCTTTGGCGATCGCGCTCAACCTGCCTTCCTTTGACAGATACGAACCCATGCTGGCAAGCGGCGGCACATTGATCGTGAACCAATCCATGGTGGACCATTCCGCAAGGCGCAGCGACATCCACACCATTTTTGTCCCATGCAATGAGATCGCCGAGGAGATCGGTGACAAGAAATTGATGAACATGGTCGCCATCGGCGCACTGCTCAGCGCCTTGCCTGAGATCAAGATCGAGGATGTGGAAAAGGCGCTGGAAGCACATTTGCCAGCAAGACACAAACATCTGCTTCCAAAGAATTATGAAGCCTTGAAGCGCGGGTATGAACACGCTCAAAAGGAATGGGATAGAGTGCCTGCGTAATACAAGTAATTGGTAAACAAAAAAGTCCATCTCTGAACTGAGATGGACTTTTTTGTTTGAGATCAGCTTTCGAGCGGAGAGTCCGCTGTTTTGGAGTTCATAAAAAAGTAGACCAATTGCAGCAGAACCAGCATCACCAGCGCGGCGGGAGCATAGATCAATGCGACGATCACTGCCACGCCATACAAGGCTATGCCATACACACCCATCTGCATGTATTCCTTTTTGCGTTCCGCGAGAGAGGTCTTTTCATCCGAAAGATTCGAACGGACAAGCGCATAATGCCACATCAACGAGAAAGCGATGCCAGCCAAGAAAAGGTTAAAGGCGTACATCGCCACGACAAAACGGTCAAAGGGATAGTCGCCTACAAAGCCCGTCGTAAAAGGCACGACACTAAGGAAGAAGAGCAGAAGGTTATTGTGCCAAAGCAAACGCCATGTGGCGTGTTTGATGCGGTGAAAAAAATTGTGATGATTGACCCAGAAAATAGCAACGGTAAAAAAGCTGAATGCAAAACCGATAAGTTTTGGAACTAGCGGTTTCATTACAGCCAGAAACCCCGCAAGAGTATGGTTTTCAAATTCGGGAATTTTGATCTCAAGCACAAGCAGGGTGACGATGATGGCGATCACGCCGTCGCTGAAGGCTTCGATGCGGTTGGTAGACGGAAGTTTCATAAGTACTCCAAAAAAGGTGACAGTCACTTTGAAAGTGACTGTCACCTTACTCCTTAAATTTATTTCTTCTTGAGCCACACGCCAAAGATGGCGTAGCCAAGTAAAGTACCCACACCCATCTGGCTCATGGTGCCGAGCAGATCGGTGGTCTGCCATTCCTGCATCACTTTATCGCCCTTGATCTTGCGCATGAAGATTCCACCGATCTCCAAATTTTTGCCAGTGGCAGCCGCGCCCATGAAATTGCCTGTGTGCTTGCTGGTGGTGATAAAGCGGATGCTGACCATGTCACCTTCGCTGAGCACGTGCGTAAACTCCATGTTCATATTGCTAAAAGCAGCCTTCATGCCTTTCATAAATTCAATATATTGAGCCTTGTTGAAATGCATGCCATCACCCGTGTAGGTGAAGCCGTCATCCAAAATTCCATTCAACTTATCCCATTCTCCATTGAGGATGGCTTTCGAGACACTGAGGGCAACTTCCTTTTGTTCCATGTTATTTCTCCTGTTTTGATTTGAATTGGTTTTACAGAAAATCAGATCGACAAAACACGCTTCTTTTTTTAACTGCCAGTTGGTTCTACAAAACAAACATTTGCCATTGCTGAAAGCGACTCACTCTACGCTTCCAGATGCTGCTCCCAATCCTCAGGCGGAGGGAAGATCGGCGTGTAAGAAAGCGGAGTCATTGGTTCAGCCAATAGCGGAAAGATCGAGTCAAGCCACACCAGATAGTGCGCCGACTTGAGATGTGTCTCTCGCGCCGCGTCATCATGATAGACGTCGAACATTGAGAAATGCGCGGGGTTGTTCACCTGCTGCAAAAGCGCAAAACTGACCAGTCCACTCTCGCGCAGACTCTCCCCTGCAAAGGGAGCCGAGGCTGCAAGGAACTTGTCCACACTTGCGAGGTTTATCTGAATTGATGTAAGCCATGTGTTCATCGTTATCTTTTCCTGTTCTGTTACAATCAGTATACGTGGCGAACAAAACCCTTCCAAGAGCCCACTAATTTATCTGGTAGTTACCAAAAGGTGTGTATGGCGAACGCTTATCCAATCGACATCCTCAATGAATACTGTCCCTCGCGAAAAGTGATGGAGTTGATCGGTGACAAATGGACGCTGTTAACGTTGAATGCCATCGCACGCGGAATCAACCGTCACAATGCATTGCTGCGTGAGGTTGGCGGCATCTCACAGAAAATGCTTTCCCAAACCCTGCGCGGACTCGAACGCAACGGCATCGTCACACGACACGTCTTTCCTGTTGTTCCTCCGCGAGTGGAATATGAATTGACTCCGCTAGGCGCGTCGCTTAATGGTCCAGTGGTTGCATTAGGAAAATGGGCGCAGGAAAATTACGCGCAAGTGGAAAAGGCGCGTGAGAAATACGATATTGAATTCAAAAATGATGATAAAGAATAAACTGGAAATCCCGCCTAATCCGTGGGATTTTTATCTTTAAAACGGAGTTTATAAAATGAGCAAAAGAATTAATATTTCATCAGGCGCAAAATGGGAGGATATCGTCGGTTATTCGCGAGCTGTCAGGGTTGGGAATATGATCGAAGTGGCAGGAACAACTGCGGTCGATGAGCGAGGCGAAATAGTCGGGTTGAACAATCCGTATGAACAGACGAAATACATCCTCGCAAAGATCGAAAAGGCATTGATCGAAGCAGGCGCATCCATGAAAGATGTGGTTCGGACCCGCATGTTTGTGACCGATATTTCCAAATGGGAGGAGATTGGCAGGGCGCACGGAGAATTTTTCAAAGCGATCAAACCCGCCGCATCCATGATCGAAGTGAAGGGATTGATCAGCCCAGGTTTGATAGTCGAGATCGAAGTGACGGCCATTCTTTCGGAAGATAAATAAGAGAATTCACATGTACTTGAACACAAGAACTTTTATTGTGTAAAATCAAGCATGGAAGACATCTCCCTTATTTTCATTGAACTTGGCGCAGCCATCATTGGCCTTGCATTGCTCACTCGTCTCGCAAGCCGTTTGGGGTTTTCTGCTATTCCATTTTATCTACTGGCTGGCCTTGCATTCGGCAACGGCGGCATCCTCCCCCTTCAATTCAGCGAAGACTTCGTTCACATCGGCGCAGAGATCGGCGTCATCCTTTTGCTTTTCATGTTGGGCCTGGAATATTCAGGGGAAGAACTCGGCGAAAATCTGCGTTCAGGATTCTCCGCTGGCATTGTGGATTTTCTACTGAACTTTCCGCCCGGCCTGATCCTCGGCCTCCTGCTCGGATGGAGTCCGCTCGCTGCTGTCTTACTTGGCGGCGTCACCTACATCTCATCATCAGGCGTCATCGCAAAAGTACTGTCCGAGTTGGGGCACATGAACAACCGCGAAACGCCCACCATCATTTCCATCCTTGTGCTCGAAGACCTCATCATGGCAGTCTATCTACCCATCGTGGCAGTGCTGTTGATCGGGCAGGAAATCTCACAGGCGGTTCTCTCCGTTTCCATCGCACTCGCAACCGTCGGCACGGTTCTATTCGTCGCAGTCAAATATGGGAAAAAATTCAGCAAACTTATCGCGCACCAATCAGACGAAGTCATCCTGCTGACCTCATTCGGTCTTGTGCTCTTCGTGGCGGGCATGGCACAGCGTTTGCAAGTCTCTGCGGCCATCGGTGCATTTTTAATGGGCATCGCCATCTCCGATTCCATCGCCGAGCGGACTCACAAACTACTTGGCCCTTCACGTGATCTATTTGCCGCCATCTTCTTCCTGTTCTTTGGACTTCAGATCGACCCCGCCTCTTTGCCTCCCGTTTTGCTGCTTGCTGTTTCTTTAGGCATTGTCACCACGCTGACAAAGCTCCTCACAGGTTGGTGGGCCGCGCGCCGCGCCAAAACAGAATCACTCGAAGCCTTCCGTGCGGGAGCAGCATTAGTGGCGCGCGGAGAATTTTCAATTGTCATTGCCGGGCTGGGAGTCAGTGCAGGCTTGGAACCAAAGCTAGGGCCGCTCTCCGCCGCCTATGTCTTGTTCCTCGCCATCCTCGGCCCCATCCTCGCAAGATTTATCGAACCGTTATTCGTCACATTTACAAAACCGAGAATCGACCGATGAAAACTCCAAAAATGGAATTCGAAAAGCTTATGTACACGATTGCCGAAGGCTGGAACGAAGGCAATGCACACAAGTCTGCAAATTGTTTCACAGAGGACTCGGTATATATCGAGCCGCCAGATAAACAGGTCTATCATGGGCGCGCCGAGTTATATGAATTCTTCGGAGGGGATAAAGGTCCTGAAATTCCCATGCACATGACCTGGCATCATCTTGCCTATAACGAAGAAGAACAGATTGGCTTTGGCGAGTATTCATTTCGAATGTACGGAAATTATCACGGTATCGTTACAGTAAAGCTGGAAAACAGCTTGATCAAATTCTGGCGTGAATATCAATATAAAACTGAAATAGGTTGGGAGGAGTTCTCCCGCTTGAACTTATTTTGAATTATTTTTTTAATCGAATCACTACCTGTAGTCCGCCAGCGGATAAATTCCGCGCTTCAATGGTTCCGCCCTGTGCCTCGACAAGCTGCTTTGCAATTGCGAGTCCCAATCCCGTGCCGCCTGCACTGCGCGTGCGGGATTTGTCTTTGCGCCAGAAGCGGTCAAAGAGATACGGCAATTCATCTTCTGCCACACCAGGCCCATTGTCATTGACGAAGAGTTTTACTTCGGCAGAAGTCTCTTCAAGTGTGAGCCATATTTTGCTGTCATCGGGGATGTAACGCAGCGAGTTCCCTATCAAATTGCCAACGACCTGTTCCATGCGCTGCGGGTCGAGTTCCACGATATAAGAGCCACTCCCCTTTTCAAGGGAGAGGGATATATTTTTCTCCAACGCTTCGGCAGAGAACATGTCAATTACACGCTGGGACAGGTAAACAAGATCAACCGATTTTTTCTCAAAGTGCAGTTGACGTGTCTCAGCGAGGGTTAGCAGGCGCAGGTCATCCACGAGGCGTTCGAGCAGATAAGTTTGTTCGAGAGCGAGCGAAACCACCTGCCCGTCATCTGTTTTGTAAACACCGTCCACAATGCCTTCGAGACGGCCGCGGATGACGGAGAGCGGGGTTCGCAGTTCGTGGGCAATATCGGCAAGCAGGTCGCGGCGTTCTCGGTCATTGCGCTCAAGAGAAGACGCCATCTCATTGAAACTCTCGGAGAGACTGCGCATGTCCTGCGGGCCTTCGCTTGAGATACGGGTATTTAGTTTTCCATTCGCCACTTCGCGCGCCGCATAAATAACATCTGCCAGCGGATTGACAAAACGGCGAACCAGCAACGTGGCAATAACAAAAAGAAAAAAAGCGAGGAGAAAGGAAAGCGCACCAACTGGCAGGATGATTGCGCGCGCAAAGTTAACGCGTGCTGTAAGGGAAAGGGAAGTGATCACCAGCCAGCCAACCCTTTGACCGTTCGCTTCCAGGTCTAATGCAAGGTCATCGGGCTGGATCTTGTAGCTGGAACCAACTGTTGAAACGGGGTCAGCATCACGGTCAAGTATGACGCGCTGGTCTTCATCCAACAGGATCGCTTTGAAGGAATTTAATTCATTGATCGAATCGTACACTGTGTCGATCCCATCCCAGCTGCCATGGCCGATGTAATATCCCTGAAGAGTGTTTATGAAAGGCGGAGAAACGGGGGAATTTTGCGAAGCCAGAAAGTAAATCACAGCGAATAAAAAGAAGAGCAAAGACGAAAATAGAACAAATAAAAATGCGCGAACGAGCAGGCTTAATAAACGGTTGCGGATTTCGCGGACAGATGAATACATAGTAGCCCTCAATGCTTCGGCTTGGCTCACGCTGTCCCGAAACGGTTTTCTTCGGGAGCATGAAATTTATATCCCACACCATGCACGGTGACGATCAACTCAGCTGGTTCCAGTTTGCGGCGCAGGTTGCGGACGTGGGAATCAATGGCGCGTTCAAGGCTTTCAAATGTGACTCCATGTGTGGCTGTGAGCAATTGCGCGCGTGAAAAAATACGGCCAGGCTGACTCATGAGTGTGGCAAGAATTTCAAATTCAGTGGATGTCAGCGGAACGGTTTTATCAGGCAGATGAACTTCGTAATGCGCGCGGTCGAGTTCCACATTGCCTGCGCGGATGGTGTCGTTATCAGGAGAATTTACAACCCGCCGCAGCACTACGCGGATACGCGCCACCAACTCACGCGGACTGAACGGCTTGGTGATGTAATCATCCGCGCCGAGTTCAAGACCGATGAGTTTATCCGTCTCTTCAACTCGGGCAGTTAACATGATGATGGGAACATCGCTCTCGCGGCGGATCTCACGAGTGAAATCCAACCCGTTCATCTCAGGCATCATTAAGTCCAGCACGACCAGATCAGGCTTTTCACGACGCGCAAGGGAAAGCGCTTGAGCGCCGTTGCCGGCAGTGACGGTTTCATATCCCGCCGCTTTGAGATAGTCTCGGCAGATTTCCACGATCTGGGGTTCATCATCAACGATGAGGATCTTTTTGGGCATGAGTGAATTATATCTTCTTGACGATGGAAGACAGACGATCGACCACAAACCGTCGTCCATCGTCCACGGCCAATCGTCTATTCATACCGCAACGCAACCATCGGGTGCAAAGTCGCGGCGCGGAAAGCGGGGTACAGACCGAAAAAGATTCCGATCGCAAGTGCAAAAAAGAAGGCCAACAAAATCGAATTCATGGTGATCACTGAATTGATCAGACCTGTCACGCTAAAGCCGAGCGCAATACCCACACCAAGCAAAATGCCGGTCAACCCGCCCAACAGACTCAGAGTCACCGTCTCGATCAGGAATTGTGTGAGGATCTGATTCTTCGTGGCGCCAACAGCCTTGCGCAGGCCAATCTCCTTGGTGCGCTCTGTGACGGAGACCAGCATGATATTCATAATGCCGATACCACCCACCAGCAATGAGATCCCAGCGATAGCGCCAAGAAAAATTGTGAGAGTTTGAGTAACCGTATTCAAAGTCTCCAGTGTGTCAGACTGATTCATCACATTGAAATCAATTTCTTCTGTGGGCTTCAATTCATGGGCACGGCGGAGAATGTATTCCGCCTGTGCAGAAACGGCATCCATATTATCGGAAACAGTGACGGAGATCAGAATGCTGTTGACCGTCTTTTTGCCACTGTGGTTTGCCGTATCTCCGAAGAGTTTGGCATAGCCTGTCTCAAGAGGAATGTAGACAATGTCATCGGGAGAGGCGATGGATGCCCCCTCAGACTCTAGTAAACCCACCACCTCAAACTTCAAGCCATTAATGGAAATCGTCTGCCCGATGGGAGAAAGGCTCCCAAACAGATCTTCCGCAACCGTGGATCCAAGCACCGCCACCCGCGCCTGTGATTTATTATCGCCATCAGTAATGAAGCGTCCATCCTGCACGGTGAAAGAACGCGCCTGCGCATGGTCTTCCAGCACGCCTGAGATCGGGGAGCTAAAACTTTCATCCCCAAATTTCACTGTATAGCTGGACTGATACAAGGGCACAATGGATGTGACCTCCCCTGTCAACGTGCGTTCCAACAATTCAAAATCAGAATAATAGAGGTAACTGGCTACTTGAGATTGTCCCATTCCAGGCATCGCCCTTTGCTGCCTGCCCGGGGAAATGGTCAACAGGTTCGAACCTCCGCTCTGGATCGAATCGGTAATGCTGGCGGTTGCACCGTTACCGATGGAAAGCAAAGCCACCACCGTCGCCACACCGATAACGATCCCCAGCATTGTCAACACGGAACGCATTTTGTTCGCACGCAAAGCGCGCACTGCAATTTTGAAATTTTCTGAAAATAACATTTTTCCTCACAACGTAGGGGCGGGTGACCCAGCCCCTACTCTTCCCGTGCCGTTCCCGCTTTAATCGGATTGGCATTTACTTCATCTGAAACGATCTTCCCATCGGAGATCTTAATGATCCGCTCCGTGTGACGTGCCACATATGCGTCGTGCGTCACAAGGATGACGGTTTGACCGTTCTCCTTGTGCAGGCGTTGGAACAGATCCATGATCTCCACGCCTGTTTTGCTGTCCAGCGCACCGGTCGGCTCATCAGCCAGCAGGATGTTCGGCTCGTTGACAATCGCGCGCGCGATCGCCACACGCTGCTGCTGCCCGCCTGAGAGTTCGTTTGGCGCATGATGAGTTCGGTCACCCAACCCCACACGCTCCAATGCTTTTTTCGCGCGGTCTTCACGTTCTTTGCCCGAATAACCCGCGTACGTTAATGGCAGCATCACATTTTCCAAAGCGCTAGTCCGAGCCAATAAATTGAATTGCTGAAAAACAAAACCGATCTTTCGTCCGCGTACATCGGCAAGCTTTGTCTCATTCAACGATTCCACTGATTCGCCATCAAGCGAGTACGTTCCGCTGGAGGGCACATCAAGGCAGCCAATAATCGACATCAAGGTACTCTTGCCCGAGCCCGAAGGTCCCATGATGGCGATCATCTCGCCCTTGTCGACGGTGAAGCTCGCTCCATCAAGGGCCCGAACCTCGTTATCACCCATTTGATATACCTTGGTTAGATCTTCCGCGCGGATCATTATTTACCTCCGGAAAATGGATTCGGAGCGGTAAAGCCTCCATCACGGGCAATGACTTCCAACGATTCGCCTTCCTGTAAATCACCAGTGACTGCAACAAGGTCGCCCATGATCGCGCCGCCCACCACATCCACGCGTACCGAGGCGCCATCACGCACCACCCACACATATTCACCCTGACTGTCATTTTGGATCGCCACGATCGGCACTGCCAATGTTGCCTGGGAATTGTTCACTTGAATCACCACATTCGCAGTGGAGCCAAGCGGCAGAAAAACATCTTTCACCGAGTCCAAATCAATGCGGACCGTATATTTGACCAACCCGCCAACCGCCTCACCCACGGGGTTGACCGACACGACCGAACCTGTGAGGAGGACATCAGAAACCGCATCCAACGTGACCTGGGCTTGCTGCCCCACTTTGACATTTGCCACATCCGTTTCATCCACCTGCGCTTCCACGTAAAGGTGATCCATATCCGCAATATTCACAGAGAGATCGCCCGTGCTGACCATATCTCCAACATGCGAGTCCACCGACAGCACCTGTCCGTCAAACGGAGCGATGATGCTCAATTGATTGACGGTCGCCTGGGCGGCATCCACTTTTGCCTGCGCCGCGATCACATCCGACGAAGTATCTCCAGCAAGAAGGCGGTCATATTCACGCTGGGCATCTTCCAGTTTAGCTTTCTTCAGAGCGAGGTCATTTTCCGCTTCAACGATCCAGTCTTTGGGGGCGGGACCTTTGAAGTTTTCAGCCGTATATTTGTACTTCCATCCGTTATTCGTTTGTTCGAGTTTCGCGCCGTATGTTGTCTGCGGAACCTTGGTGTCTGTCTGTAAATAACGCAGGTAATAAACCGCATCATCGTAGTCTTCCTGCGCATTCTTCAAGTCGATCTTCGCTTGCGCGAGGTCTGTGCCTGAGGTGAGAAGATCGTCCAGATTTTTTTGAGCAGTTACCAGGTCCGCTTGAGCCGAGACGATGCTGGCTGAGGCGCTGGTCGGGTCCAACGTCAACAGCCTGGAGTCTGCTTTCACAAAATCGCCAGGCTGCACGTTCACAGATTCCACGACGCCGCTTGTTTTCCAACTGAGGCTGGCAAAGGGCTGGGCTTCGAGAGAGCCAGAGGCTTCAATGGTTTCGGCCACATCCAGAGAGGAAACGGTCACTTCTGTTGCCACCGCTGTATCGTTTGCCTTGGCGGGAGAAAATCCCCACGCCAGTAAAATGGCGGCGACTGCCACAATTGCCACAATGGCCCAGTTACGAACCTTTTTGTTTTTCCATAAATTCAACATTTTGTATCTCCTTTTTTATTGTTCTTTCCCAAAGATACTTTGCGATTGTGCAGAATTTGTGCAGAGCAAAAGGATGATTATGGAGGTTTACAGGGTTAAAATAGGAGGATGAAATACGAAACCCTCCCTGCTCTAACTCTTCCAAAGGTCGGCTTTGGCACGTGGCGGATCGGCGGCGAAACAACTCCCAACCCATCCGCTGATTCTGCTTCTCTCACCGCGCTCCACGCTGCGTTGGACGTTGGCTACACCCATTTTGACACAGCGGAATATTACGCCGCAGGACATTCGGAAGAATTGGTGGGGCGTGCTGTGCGCGAAACAAATACAAAGCGCGAGCATGTTTTTATTACTTCAAAAGTCTCGCCTGAGCATCTCAACTACAACGATGTGCTTCGATCCTGCGAGAACAGCCTCCGCCGCCTCAAGATGGATTACGTTGATCTGTATCTCATCCATTGGCCGAGCATCGGCATGAAACTTGAAGATGCGTTTCGCGGGTTGAACAAACTCGTGCGCGATGGAAAGGTGAAACACCTCGGCGTGAGCAACTTCAAGCTCAAATTGGTAAAGCAATCGCAGGAACTCTCCGAGACTCCGATCATCACCAATCAGATTCCCTACAGCCTGCCAAACCGCACGTATGTGGAAAATGGCGTCCTGGAATATTGCCAGCAAAACGATATTCTCGTCACCGCTTATACGCCTGTGAAATTCCGAAGCGTGCGCGTCAACAAGACTCTGGGTGAAATTGCAAAGGCGCACTCCGCCACACCATTCCAGATCGCGCTGGCGTGGCTGGCTATGCAGCCGCGCGTCATCACCATCCCCATGTCATTCAACCCGCAGCACATCAAGGAAAATTTCGACGCCGTCGAGATCGAATTGAGCGAACAAGAAATGTCCCAGCTCGGCAATGCATGGAACAAGAACGACGATTAAATGAATATGCACAGCATCCCAGAGATCGAGATCATCGAAAATATCGATACGGAATTCGAGCCGCTTTATCGCGTCATCATCCACAACGATGATGTAACGCCGATGGATTTTGTAGTGGAAGTGCTCAAGCAGATCTTCTTCCTTGGCAATGACCGCGCCGCAGAGATCATGCTCGTTGCACACATCAAAGGCTCTGCGTACGTTCAATCCCTGCCGCGGATGGAGGCGGAGAAACGGATACAACACGCCCACCAAGCCGCAGGGATGGAAGGCTATCCCCTGCATTTTTCATCGGAACCCGAATGACCTCAAACCTTGAAACTCTCACCCAGATCAATCTCGATGACCTTGTCTCATCTTTTGGCTGGCAAAATTATCCCCTGCTGGCGCGTTTGCTGCGGGTAATTTTCCTCAAACCCGCGCAGACTTTTGCCCGTCACATGGTGGAATATGACGAGGTCGTCGGTTCGCACGGCATTGTGGAAGGTGGACGGAATCTCGTCCGCCGCTATGTGAAAGATGTGCGCATCATCAACGCGGACCGAATTCCTGAATCTGCGTTTCTGGCATTGTCCAATCACCCAGGCATGGCCGATACGGTAGCGCTCTTTGCAGCCTTGAACCGCAAAGACCTGCACATCATTGCGTTGGACCGCCCCTTTTTAGTAGCGCTGCCAAACACAACCAAACAATTATTTTTCGTACAAGACGATGTCACAAAGAGAATGACGCTTGTACGTCAGGCCAGCGCGCATTTGAAATCAGGCGGCGCCATGCTCACCTTCCCTGCCGGGCACATTGAACCAGACCCCGGTCTGCGCCCTGGGGCAGTTGAATCGCTTCAAGAGTGGGTGGATAGCGTAGGTATCTTCATCCGCATGGCTCCGAATGCGGCGATCCTGCCCGTGCTGGTAAGCAACGTGATCGCGAAAAAATATGCAAATCACTGGTTATTGAAAATAAAAAGAACGAGGGACGAAAAAGAAAGGCTGGCTGCCGCGCTGCAGCTGCTTGGCATGGTACTCTTTGGCGAAAAGCTTGTCACGGTCACCGTTCAGATCGGCAAACCTGTTTACATAAAAGATGTAGGGACGAATGACACCGCCGTCATTCACAGAGCTGTGCTGGCCGAGATGAAATCCCTGATCGAAAACCCGCCTGATGATGAGATCAACTCACGATAGGTACTCCAAAGTAAACACATCAAATTGGAATCCAAAAACCTCCCTGGTACGATTGCGACAATCCATGTTGTCTTTTAGTCAACCAAAGGAGATTAGCCATGAAACTTACAAGTACCCATATCATCATTATCGTTAGCAACCTCGTCACCGCTTTTCTGCATGTCACGCTGTTCCCGGATATCATGTTTACCCTTAATGGTCTTGGGTTTGCAGGTCTGCTTGGCGCGTACTTCCTGCCCATCCCATTTTTTCAAGCCCGCAAGAACCTTGTCTGGTGGGTATTGACTGGCTACACCCTGCTAACCATGCTGTTATGGGTTATTATGGGGCAAAAGGTATTCACCTTTGGTACAAGTTCAGCCATCGGCTACTACGCCCTGGTAGCAGAAATTGTTATGCTCATCTTTTTGTGGATCGACAAAAAGAATTCATAAAATTCCTGAACATTGAAAATTTAAACCTCAGCGCCATCACGCATCAGCGTGATGGCGCATTTTTTGTGCCACATTGAGTGGCTGGGCGTTTTTGGAGTACGAATAAAATGGATTATTCTTTCCCTCATTACCTGCTCTCCAAGCAAAGCGTGGATGACCGCGCCCTTAATCGAATCGTTTTGGAATCATTAAAGGCATGCCTGCCTGATACGCCGATCCGTGTTATTGAGGTTGGCATGGGGATCGGGACCATGCTTGTCCGTCTGCTGCGCTGGGACTTGATCCAAAAAGCTGATTTTGTCCTCGTGGATGAGATCGCGGAGAATGTAGAAACAGCTCGGGAGTGGATTCCGCGCTGGGCTATGGAATCAGGTATGAGCGTGGAAAGAAGCGGGGAGGATTTCATACGGATATTTGACCAGTCCCATGATTTTCATATCCAATTTGAGTGTGCAGACGTTTTCGATTTCATCCAAAAGAATTCGGTTCCTGCCGACCTGTTAATTGCTCACGCATTTCTGGATCTGATGCCCATGCCGGAGAGCATGCCAAAGCTGCTCTCGCTCACAAAGAAGCTGGCGTGGCTGACAATTAATTTTGATGGGATGACTTCTTTCGCACCAACGATCGATACTGCCCTGGATGAACAGATCGAGCGGTTATATCACGCGACGATGGACGCAAGACCAACAGGCGGAGATAGCCGTGCAGGGCTGCATTTGTTCAGCCACTTGCAAAAAGCGGGTGCAGAAGTGCTGGCAGCGGGTTCGTCAGATTGGGTGGTGCATGCTAGCGGTGGGAAGTACCCAGAAGACGAGGCGTACTTCCTGCATTTCATTTTGCATTTCTTTGAAGAGTCTCTGACTGGGAATGTAAATTTGGATGCAAATGAATTTGCGAATTGGCTGGCAGAACGCCACGCTCAGATCGAACGTGGGGAACTGGTTTACATTGCTTATCAATTGGATTTTTTGACAAGAGTCTAGCTAACCACTCTGCAATTACTTTTCTAAAAAGGACGGTCACCTTCGCGAAGGTGACCGTCCTTTTTATTTCAATTCATTTCCTGTCTGCCAGATAATGCCCGCAGTAAAGTATTTTGATCGGCGTACTCAAGGTCGCCGCCTACGGGCAGACCTCTCGCGAGGCGGGTGACATGCACATCGTAATGCTTCAACTGACCTTGCAAGTACTGCGCGGTTGCATCGCCTTCCATGCTGGGGTTGGTGGCAAGGATGATCTCCTTCACCCCCCCACTGGCAACGCGTGCCACAAGTTGTTTGATCTTCAGATCATCAGGGCCAACGCCTTCGATGGGAGAGAGCACTCCTTGCAAGACGTGATATTTGCCGTTGAAACCGCTCGTGCGCTCGATGGCAAGGACATCCAAAGCCTCTTCCACCACGCAAATGAGCGAGCTGTCCCGCTTGTGTGACTCGCAGATTTCGCAGCGCTCGCGGCCTGCTTCAGTGATGTTGAAACATTCCGAGCAGAAGGCTGTGTTCACTTTGAGATTCGCCAGAGCCGTGGACAAGTCCATTGCCACATCTTCGGTGGCGCGCAGCAAATAGAAAGCCAGCCGCGAAGCGGATTTTGGCCCAATGCCTGGAAGGCGTTCGAGGGCAGTGATGAGGGATTGGATGGATTCGGGTAAGAGCATATTCGAAAATCGATATTCGATATTCGGTGTAAGTTTTCAATTCCGAATATCGAATTATCAAATATCGTTAGAAAGGCAACCCGCCAGAGATCGGGCCCATCATTTTCTCTTGCAATGCGCGGGACTCATCCAATGCCAAATTGACAGCGGAGAGAACCATATCTTGCAGCAGTTCGGCATCTGCGTCTTTGAGAAATTCGGGAGAGATTTCAACAGACTTGCATTTCTGATCGCCTGTCATAGTAACTTTGATAGCGCCGCCACCTGCCGTTGCGCTGACAGTTGATTCGGCGAGCTTTGCCTGAGCTTCTTCCATTTGCTTTTGCATGCGCTGAATTTGCTGCATCATGCCAGCTTGTCCGCCGATAGGCGCGCCACGATTAAATCCTTTTGCCATAAATAGTCTCCTAGTTCAGTAGTTTGATAGTCAAATAGTCGGTGTTAATCCCACCAGATAGAAAGAATCGCATCTGATGTTTGTTCCAATTCTGAAACTCCCAAAATATCCGCTGCATTTGAGCCGCTAATCCATTGAATCTCATCAGCGCCAAACTGTTCGCGCACCAATTCTTCGAGGGGAAATTGCCAGCCATTTTCGGAATAAATATAGAGAGTATCAGCATGCCACATGTTCTCTTCCAAGTCACGCAGCGATATGGAATTCAACGGCAAATAAGCTGAACGCCACATTTTTCGGTTTTCCTTCAACAGATCAACTATCTTTTTGCCATTGAAAAAATTGAAATTTGTCCGCGAAATTAAATCAAGTTGAAACTTTTGCGCTTTGCTTATTCGTGAAGTCTTTCGAGGTGAAAGTTTTACTTTTGCTTTCGGTTCAGTAACTTTCTTTCTTCTTTCTTCTTTTTTTGCAGTTGTTTTCTTCACACTTACACCCACCATCCACCTCCCTACTCATCCATATCCACGATTTCACCGCCGTGTTGGATGGCGGTTGCGACCATTCCATCTGACGGGACGTTGGCGGGGAGTTTGCCCTTCGCATTGGTGACGATGCAGCGGACACCGATATCCACATGGAAGTGATCTTTGATCAATTTTTGAATAGATTCAATTTGCTCAGGCTTGTCAAGTTTCTCAACCAGTACATCACTCGCGAGGCCAAGCACAAGAGTTTTGCCTTGCACGTCAATCATCTTCACCGAGTTCAACAGTGCGGAGAGATTGGCCTGTGCTTTTGGAAGAGCTGCTGCAAGGGATTTCCACGCTTTGACCACTTCCCCCGAATTGAGGATTGGCCTATCTGGTGCAGGCTTCTCCCCTACTGGAGGCGCTTCGCTCTTAACCTCGGGCTTGGATTCTGCTCTTTGAGTGGCAGCAGGCTGAGGCTTGGTACGAGGCGACGCGGCGACTTGCGAAGATTCTGCTGGAGCGTCGAGCACTTCCGCGAGGGCAAGTTCCAAACTCAGGGATGGCTGCCAGCCGCCGCGCAAATCCGTAGCGGCATTGTTGAAGATTTTCATCATCCGCAAAACATCCGTTGGACTGAATGCATTTGCGTGAGCTTGCATTTGGGTTTTGACTTCGCGCGTGGCTTCGACCTGGTCAGGATTGCCCATTTGCATGATCATGAGGCCGCGCATGTATTCGACAATTTGACGGGCGAGAGAACGCGGGTCGGCGCCTGAATCGAGAGCGCGATGGATGGTTTCGAGTCCGTGAGCGGGTTGGTTTTCAAGCACGGAATTGACGAGATCCAGCACGGTCTGGCTGGTTGCGGTGCCAAGGACTTGCTGCGCGAGAGCAAGCGTAATATTCGTGCCAGTGGACGCGAGTTGATCGAGCAAAGATTGCGCGTCACGCATACCACCCGCCGATTGACGGGCAATGAGCGTGAAAGCTTCTTCGTCCACCTGCATGTTTTCGGAGGCGGCGATCTGCTTCAGGTTTGAGACGATCTCGTCGATAGGCACGCGGCGGAACTCGTGCCGCTGACAACGCGAGAGCACCGTGGCAGGGATTTTGTGAATTTCAGTGGTAGCCAGAACGAAGATGGCATGTGGGGGCGGTTCTTCAAGCGTTTTGAGAAGCGCGTTGAAGGCCGCTGTGGAAAGCATGTGGACTTCGTCGATGATGTAGATCTTGTATTTGCCCTGTGAAGGGGAAAAGTTGATCTTATCTCGCAAATCGCGGACATCGTCCACGCTGGTGTTGGAAGCCGCATCGATCTCGATGAGATCCATAAAGCGGTTCTCGTTGACGGCTTGGCAGTATTCGCAGGTGTTATCGGGGCGCTGCGCGGGGTCTTCGTTGAGACAATTTACAGCCTTCGCGAGCAAACGCGCCACTGTGGTTTTGCCTGTGCCACGCGGGCCAGCGAAAAGATAGGCATGACCTACTCGGTCTGCTTTGATGGAATTCGTGAGGGTCTGGACAACGTGCTCCTGTCCGATCACGGTATCCCATTGTTTTGGGCGGTACTTGCGGTAGAGGGCTTGGGTCATTTTGGGTTGGTGGTTTGTAGTTGGCAGTTGGTGGTTAATGGTTGACGGCAAAAGCTGCTACCAACTATCAACTACCTACCGTCAACTGATTAAGGAACTCGATACACGGCTCTCAGGTTGCCTTGCGAATCAAAAAGGCGGGCATTCTCGCCAGAACTCCATACGGCGTCACCTATGCCCCAATAGAGGTCAATGACGGTATCTGTGCCAGTGGTCGTGTGGACTTGAACAGCTCCATTTGGGTACAGCGTGATTTCGGGGAAAGTGAATGTGTTTCCGTCTTCGTCTTTCAATTGCCATGCCGCCAGATCCAGCTGGCCTTCGCCTTCAAATTTGATCACGACGATCTCGGATGTAAACGTCCCTGCACCCACCACGCTACTGATCTTGACGGGAATATCCGTCTGCAATTCCGCGCTGGGAGTGAAAGGCGCATCGTTGGCGCTGACAGGCGCCGCCTGCTGAACTGAAGGCAAATTTGTGGCGCGGGAGTTACGGTCGTACCAGAACAGGATCGTCCCCGTCACACTCGCCGAGACAAAGATATTGAGAAGCAGGTATTGAATGAGCTTTCGACGATCCATGATGGTTCGATGATAGCACAATCCAAATGAAATGTCATTGCGAGGAGGGCTTTAGCCCGACGAAGCAATCCCAGATAATGCGGAGATTGCTTCGTCGCCAAAGAACGGCTCCTCGCAATGACATATTTGGTTCTATTTTTTCAACGAAATCGCAACCCAATCGCCAATTTGACGTTGATCGTTTCGCTTCAATCCCTTGGCTTCTCCCGCCGCAATGACAGATTCCGCCTGATGATCGAGAATTCCGCTCAAGATGATCTCGCCATTCGGCTCGACCAGGTCCGCAAGACCTGCATCAAAGAGGCGGATGAGGATCGGCCCGAGGATATTTGCAACCACCAGCGGCGCGGACTTAAACTGGAAGCTGCCACTCAAAACCTCGGTCACTGACCCCTGCCCGAGCAGTAGTTCCTCCCCCACCCCGTTGGTATCCGCGTTCTCGCGTGAATTTTTGACAGACTCGATGTCAATATCCACGCCGAGGACTTTGCTTGCGCCGAGCTTGAGCGCAGCAATGGAAAGAATCCCTGAACCGCAGCCGACATCAATGCAAGAAAGAGGAAAGAGGATAGAGTCATCTTCTTTCGTCTTTCTTCTTTCATCAAATGATCTTTCCATCAACTCCAAACACAACTGCGTCGTGGGATGTGTCCCCGTCCCAAACGCCATACCAGGGTCGATCTTGATCGGGATGCGCTTCGGTTCTGGAGATTCAAGCCATGCAGGCAGGATGAGGAGTCTCTGCCCGATGAGGATCGGCTTGTAGTGCTGCTTCCAGGCCTCCATCCAGTTTTGATCCGCGATCTGCTTGTAGGCAGGGGTCGGCACGGGCTTGATCATCCCCAAATAGTAAAGCGACTCTTCCAGCTTTTGTCGCGTCTCTTCGAGTTGATCGTTCACTTCCAAATAAGCGCGGACGGTGATGGGGCCTGTCGCAGTACCCTCGTCCTCTTCATCATTGAACTTCACGCCCTGCTCGGTCATCACGCCGTTGGGTGCAAAACGCGCGAGCACATCCGCAACGGACTCGGCAAGTTCGCCATCCACAGTTAAAGAAACTTCCAGCCAATTCATTTTTTATCTGCCTTGTAAAAACGGATTTGTAAATTTTCCAACGTAACCAAACCAGCTTGAAGATGATCACCGACTACTTCGAGAAACTTCTCAAGCTTTTCTTTCGTATCCACGATCTCGATCACCATGGGCATATCCGCAGAAAGTTGTTCGATCTTAAAGGTGTGGATCACGCGTGTATTCGCGCCGAATCCCATCACGCCGCGCAAAACAGTTGCGCCTGCGAGGCCCTGTTCGCGGGCTTGTAAAACCAGCCACTCGTACAACGGCTTGCCATTATGACGGTCTGACTCGCCAATATAAACACATAGCCGATATCCTTCTTCTGGCAAGTGCATATTACCTCCAAATTAAAAATGAAACGGTTCGGCCAAGCCAAACAGCAAAGACGCCAATGCAGACGTTTGCGCCAACATCCGCGAGCGCGCTCATCATCTGGCTGTCACGCACAAGGTTGAACGTCTCATTTCCAAAAGATGAGAACGTAGTAAACCCGCCGAGGATTCCAACAAACACGAACAAACGCGCTTCACTCGTAAATACGCCGCGGCTTTCGGCAAGCTGGGCAAGCAACCCGATCACAAAACACCCGATCACATTAACCGCAAGTGTGCCATACGGAAAGCTGATGCTCCTGGTTGTCTGCTGGACATATCCGCTGACGAGATAGCGCATGACCGAGCCGATAAAGCCGCCAAAACCGACGAGAAGAATGTTTGTCAAATTAATTCCTTTATAACTGACGATGGACGATAGACCATTGACGACAACCCGTGGTCTATTGTCTGCGGTCTATCGTCCAACTTCCTTCACCGCCCATTTTATCAATTCTTTCTCCGTGGTGAGCATCATGGCGGGCAGGTTATCCAAGGGAAAATACTTCATCTCTGAAATTTCAAGAGACTCGTTGAACTCTCCGCTCACGACCTTGCACAGATACACCATACTGATGTGGTGATCCTCCCTTGCGCTGACCACGGTAAGCAAACGTTCAATTTCAATTTGCATCCCCGTCTCTTCATAAAACTCACGGACAATCGCATCCACAGGCTGCTCGCGATGTTCCAATCCGCCCGCAGGGATGCCCCACTCAAACTTTCGATAGGTATGCTTGAAAAGCAAAATCCTCCCCTGCTCATCGAAGATCAACGCCGCTACCGCCGCACGGTATCTGGGACGAAACATCTTTGAAGCCAGAAAATGCATCCACATCGGCATTGCACGCCACAGGCGCAATAATGTTTTCATCAAGGCATTATAACAATAGAAAATAGACCACGGACGACAGACCATGAACGATATTCCGTTGTCAATCGTCCGTGGTCTGTCGTCTCCCTCAAAAAAAAACGAGCAGACTCTCATCTGCTCGTCACTTATTACTTTTTACTCGTCACTTCACTTATCCCCCCAACGTCTCATTCAACCAATCCAAGAATCCCTTTTCCTGAGGCTTGACCGACGTCCCCAAACTCTCAGCCAATTTCTCGAACAGATCGCGCTGTTCCTTTGTCAGCTTGGTTGGGACTGCCACATTCACGATCACCAGTTGATTGCCGCGGTCTTTGCGACGCAGATAGGGCACGCCCTTATTCTTGATCGTAAAGACTTTTCCAGGCTGAGTACCAGCGGGAATATGCAACTTCTCATCGCCGTCAATTGTCGGCACATCAATTTCCGCACCCAGCACGGCCTGCGCCACATTGATGTCTAGATTTAGCACCAGGTCATTCTCACGGCGTTTGAAGAATTGATGCGGCTTCACATCCAGCACAAGGAACAGGCTTCCCTGTGGACCACCATTTTCACCAGGCGCCCCCTCCCCTGTCAAGCGGATCTGCGTGCCAACGTCCACACCAGCGGGGATCTGCACCTTCTTCTTTATCTTCTTGCGCTCAAGCCCATTGCCATGGCAGGTCTTGCATGGAGATGCGATCGTCTCGCCGCGGCCGTTACAGGCCGGGCATGGAGCCGTCTGTACCATCTGACCCAAAAAGGTCTGACGCACCTGACGCACTTCACCCTGTCCATTACAAGTGGAGCACTTCACCGGCGATGTGCCAGGTTCCGCACCCTTGCCGCTGCAGCGCGAACAGGTTTCATCGCGGGAGAACTCGATCTCCTTGTCCACGCCAAAGACGGCTTCTTCAAACGTCAATGTGACCTGCATCTGCAAGTCACGTCCACGTCGCGGAGATTTGCGCGAACGGCGGCCAGACGAGAATCCAAACCCGCCGAACAACTCATCGAAGATGTCGGTGAAGTCCACCGTGTAATCACGCTGACCTCCGCCGCCCATGCCGCCGAGTCCTTCTTTGCCAAAGCGGTCATAGCGTGCGCGCTTCTCCGCATCCGAAAGAACGCCATACGCCTCGTTGATTTCCTTGAACTTCTCTTCGGCGTGTTCTTCCTTGCTTACATCAGGGTGATACTGGCGCGCGAGTTTACGAAACGCGGCTTTGATCTCATCATCGCTCGCGTTCCGTCCCACGCCTAAAGTTTCGTAATAATCGTTGCTCATAAGTCACATCCCGTCATTGCGAGGGCGATCTTGTTCTTAGCCCGAAGCAATCTCCGACCAGGTGATGGAGATTGCTTCGTCGGGAAAAACCCTCCTCGCAATGACGGATTATTTACTCCTTCACTTCACCATCGACAACATCAGGTCCTTCGTCACTGGATGGACCAGCCCCCGCCTCGCCCCCCGCCGATGGTTGACCCTGCTCGTAGACAGATGCGCCAATCTTTTGAACGGCCAGCCCCAACGCTTCGGTGGCGGCCTTGATCTTGTCCACATCCTCACTCTGCGCCGCAGATTTGACTTCGGCGACCTTGGTTTCAACTTCGCTTCGCAAATCCGCAGGAACTTTGTCACCGAATTCGCGCAGGGCCTTCTCGGCAGCGTAGGCTGTGTTATCGGCATTGTTGCGCGCTTCGATCAAGTCCTTGCGCTTGCGGTCGTCTTCTGCGTGTGCTTCCGCGTCCTTGCGCATCTTCTCAACTTCGCTATCGCTCAAACCAGAGGATGCTGTGATCGTAATATGCTGTGAACGTCCAGTTGCCTTATCCTTCGCACTGACTTTCAAAATGCCGTTCGCATCCACATCGAAGGTCACCTCAATTTGAGGGATACCTCGCGGAGAAGGCGGAATACCATCCAAAATGAATTTGCCCAACGACTTGTTGTCATTCGCCATCGGACGTTCGCCTTGCAAAACATGGATCTCAACCTGGGTCTGGTTATCGCCAGCAGTTGAAAATACCTGCGAGCGGCGGGTTGGGATGGTGGTGTTGCGTTCAATTTGTGCCGTGGCAACGCCGCCCAATGTTTCAATCGCCAACGTCAGTGGAGTCACATCGAGGAGAAGGATATCCTTCACTTCCCCACCGAGCACGCCTGCCTGAATTGCTGCACCGATCGCAACCACTTCGTCAGGGTTTACGCCTTTGTGAGGGTCTTTCCCGAAGAAAGCACGCACGCGGTCTTGAATGGCGGGCATACGGGTCATGCCGCCCACAAGAACGATCTCATCGATGTTGCCAGCATTTAATCCAGCGTCAGCCAATGCCTGTTTGACAGGAGCAATCGTTCGGTCGACAAGATCCGCTGTAATTTGTTCCAACTTGGCGCGGGTCATGGTCATCACCAAATGTTTGGGGCCGCTTGCATCCGCAGTCAAATAAGGCAAATTGATCTCGGTCTGCATCACGGTGGAAAGCTCGATCTTCGCTTTTTCGGAGGCTTCCTTCAAACGCTGCAACGCCTGGCGATCATTGTTCAGGTCAATGCCGTTGTCTTTCTTGAAGGTCTCGATCAAATGATCCATGATGCGAAGGTCAAAATCATCGCCGCCGAGGAAGGTATCGCCACTCGTGGCACGGACTTGGAACACGCCATCGCCCACATCCAAAATGGAAACGTCAAACGTACCGCCGCCGAGGTCATACACGACGATGACTTCATTTTTCTTTTTATCGAGGCCATACGCAAGCGATGACGCGGTAGGCTCGTTGATGATACGCAGCACTTCGAGACCAGCGATCTTGCCAGCATCTTTTGTGGCGTTGCGCTGTGCATCGTTGAAATACGCAGGCACGGTGATGACCGCCTGAGTAATGGTTTCACCGAGATACGCTTCCGCATCCGCCTTGATCTTCGCAAGGATCATCGCGGAAACTTCGGGGGCTGAATAATCCTTGTCACCAAGGCGAACACGCACATCGCCGTTATCAGCAGAATTCACCGCGTACGGCACGCGCTTGCGGGTGCGTTCCACTTCAGGGTCATCGGACTTACGCCCCATAAAACGCTTGACCGAAAAGGTCGTGTTCTGCGGATTCGTGATCGCCTGATTGCGCGCCACACGTCCCACCAGACGTTCATTATTTTTATTCATCGCCACCACAGAAGGGACAAGTCGTTCACCTTCCGCAGATGGAATTACAACCGGTTCCCCGCCAGACATAACAGCGGCTACCGAGTTTGTCGTACCCAGATCAATACCAATGATTTTTGCCATGATTCCAGTTCTCCAGTGTCAAGTTTCAGGTATCAGGTTGGATCACCTATCAAGCAACCTGACACCCTGCGAGAGTTCCAGGGCAGGCTTGATACGTGACACCTGACACGTTTTTTATTGCGCTACTCTCACCAACGCAGGTCGTATCACTCGTTCGCCGAGCATGTATCCATTTTGAACCACATCAATAACGTGTTCACTTTCAACTTCTTCGTTCGGTTCGTGTGAGATCGCTTCGTGGAAGTTCGGGTCAAAGGCTGCGCCCTTCGCTTCAATACGTTTCACACCTTCGCTCTCCAAAATGTTCTGCATCTTTCGCGCGATCAACTCAATGCCGCTCGCCCACGCATCGTCCGCGGGGCGGTTTGCCAAAGCACGCTCCAGGTCATCGAGCGCAGGCAAGACTTTTTTGATGATGTCACCTTTCATGCTGGCATACATCAACTCGTTATCACGCTCAATGCGCTTCTTATAATTTTGAAATTCAGCCTGAGACCTCGCCCACCCGTCTTTATATTCAACGACTTTAGACTCAGCTTCTTTCAATTGATTGATCAACGCCTCACGCTCCGCAGACGCCTGGTCAGCCTGCACGGGCATTTCTTCATCTGAAATTTGAGTCTCATCAATCTCTTCCTGTTTATCTTTCTCGTCTGCCATGTTTCTCACTCTCGTTTTTTACGTCATTGCGAGGAGGGTGCTTTTCCCGACGAAGCAATCTCCTCATAGTTGGGGATTGCTCACCGCACTGGGGTGCGGCGCAAGTGTCGGGCAAAGAACAAGAACGCCCTCGCAATGACATGAATTTTTTTATTCGCCCGAAATCGTATCGTTCACCAGATCACTTAACAACCCAGCGACATATCTCACTGTTGGGATGGTCTTCGCATAAGACATTCGCATCGGCCCAAGCACGCCCAGCGTACCCGTCGCCATGCCAGGGACGCCGTATCTGGCGATCACCATTGAGCATTGACGGAGTTCATCCAATTCACCTTCGCCGCCGATCAAAACTTGCAGGCCGCCAATGTTGCTATTGTTGGTGGTACGGGCCAGCAGGTCCTGCAAAGTGGTTCGTTCTTCAAAAAGTTTCAAGGTCTTGCGTGCCTCGCCAGAACCTGAAAATTCGGGTTCACTCAAGACGTTGGTCAAGCCGTCCGTGTAGATTTCGCCAGAGACGCGGCTTGCCGAGTTGCGCATGTCCTGCACGATGAGGATGAGGATATCCTGATCGAGCGGGTCAGAGCGATTTGTCAGTGAAGAGATTGCGTCCACAGCCAGACCAGCTAACAGGGTATTGAGGCGCGCAGCAGTTTGACTGAGTCGCTCCTGTGGCACAGGTTCCGTCAGAGTCAAAATCTGCTGGGATACTTCACCACCCGCCATCACAAGAACCATCAAGATCTGTCGACCTTGAGTCGAAATTAATTCAACGTGCTTGTATCTTGCCTGCTCCGAATGCGGCGCTGTGACCACAGATACACCCTGCGATTGAGTGGCAAGGATGGATGCCGCGAGGGTCATCCACTGGTCCATGTCGGCGCGGGACTGATAGAACTGGTGCGAGATGGTGTGCTGTACGCTCTCGGGCAGTTCCGCATCTTGCATCATCTGGCTGACAAAGTAACGATAGCCTTCCTCCGAGGGGACACGCCCTGCCGAAGTGTGAGGCTGGCGCAGGTACCCCATTTCTGTAAGCGCGGCCATTTCATTGCGGATGGTCGCCGCCGAAAGCCCAAGGTGATAATGCTCCGTAAGCCGCTTCGAGCCGACAGGCTGAGCAGATTCGATGTAGTCACGGATAATTAGAAGAAGCAAGGTCTTCTGGCGTTCGGTTAAGTTACTCATAATCACAATTTAGCACTCCCAATTCGAGAGTGCTATTTATCGTGCAATAATGATAACAGTGCAAAAATGGGAAGTCAATAAGAGGAGTGTAAGAATTATTTACAATGGATGAACAAAAAAAGAGGAAAGGCTTTCACCTTTCCTCTTTTTGATCTTTTGGTTATTACGGGGCTGAGATGGCAGGGCGCCATGCAGGGTGGAAATCATCCTCAGGGTCGGTAGTAACTCTTTCACGGCCGCCACCTGCTGTGGTCATATAGAAAATGTCCACATTGTCATCTTCCACAATTCCTTCATACGCAAGATAGAAGCCATCGGGGGAGTAATGCACATTCTCTATGGTGACTACATTGAGCTGCATCCGCTTGCCTTGTTCCACACTGTGGTCCGTGGCTGAAATGCTTATCAGATATGGGTTACAGAATACTGTTGTGCAGCGCTGGTTGAAAATGATCAAATTGCCATCTGGTGACCATGCAGGATGGTAATCATTAAAGGCTTGTCCACTTCGTACGATCTGTACGGGTTCGGTTCCATCCACATTCATTATCCAGATTTGGTAAACGCCAACGCGCTTCACAGTGTAAACAAAATGCGTGCCATCTGGTGACCATGTCGGTTGGCGGGACTCTATTTTTGCAGCACCTTTGGTAACCTGAGTGACATTGGTAAGGTCATCCACACTGACCGTGAAAATTTCCATTTGACCGGTACGCAGGGAGGTAAAAGCAATGGATTTTCCATCGGGAGACCAGGCAGGGTCAAAATCTCCGCCAGGGCCGGGTTGAATGGGAGTTAATCCCGTACCATCCGCGTTGATGATATACAGACTGGCGTTATAGTAGATATCATCCATACCTTTGCATGGAGAAATGAACACCAACTTCAGCCCATCGGGAGACCAGGAAGGCTGGCATGCGCCGTTGGGCATATTGGTTATTTGAGTTGCACCGTTCACCGCAAGATCAACCAAATAGATCTGTGCGATTCCTGTACGGTTAGATGCGAATGCAAGTTGGCCAGATCCCCCGCCAACAACAACAAAAGAACTGGGAATGGCGGTATCTGTCGGCAAGGGTGTTTGATTCACGCCGGGGATGAACGTGTTGGTCGGCCTGGTAGTAGGGGTTGGCGGCTTTTGAGTTGGTGTGGGCGGAAACGTTAAAGTAGCGGTCAGTGTTGGCTGGACAAAGGTACTTGTCGGCAGCGGCATTGTTGGCACAACTGTTGGAGTGACCGTATTGGTTGGCACAAGGAAAGGGATCATGCCGCGCAAACCCGCAGGTAAAACAGCGGGGGCCAAAAACGGTACGCTGATCAAAAGCAGGATCAGTAATATAAAGACGAAACGAATCAAGGAGTTGCGGCGCTTGCGCTCACGTTCCTTTTGTCTTTTGAGTGGGGAAACAAAAGGTTGATCTTCTTCAATTGTAACTGGAGAGGGAAGCGGTCCCTTTGGCGAACGTATGGGCGTCTTATCTTTAATGGGAGAAGATGCAGATTCTTCCATATCCTTGGCAGGAAACACATCCACAGGAGGCGGAACCACGGTATAGCTGCCCGGGATCTGCTGCGTTTTGGATTTGGCTCCCAGCAAAGCTTTTTTAAATTCCTCGGCAGTCTGGTAGCGGTCGCTTGGGTCCACAGCCATGGCTTTTTCGATTGCAGCAGCCAATCGACGGGAGACTTTTGAATTACGTTTTCGAAGAGGAGTTAATTGCGCATTATCCATTGCGCGTGCAAGCCCATCCTCAGGGATAATGCCAGAAAGCGCCGCGTATAGTGTCGCCCCAAGCGAATAAATATCTGTGCGAGGGTCGGTGCGTGCTGTTCCATACTGCTCTGGGGGCGAATACCCCGGTGTCATGGCACGCGCACCGGTTGTGGTCGCCTGGCTGGCGTTTTGGTACACTTTTGCCAGACCAAAATCCACGAGGAAAATGTGACCATCCGGTGTGATCTTTACGTTACCAGGTTTAATATCGCGATGAAGAATGGGGGGCTTGCGAGAGTGCAGATAGGTGAGTGCATCACAGATGGCGGCGCCGATATGAACCGCGTCATCTTCAGTAAGCATGCCAAGGCGTTCCATGCGAAAACGCAGATCCTCACCCTCGATAAAATCCATGACCAGGTATTGCCCCTGGTCGCCAAGAACAATATGGTCTGAAACACGCGGCAGGTTGGGATGCCTTAAATTCGCAAGGATGACCGCTTCCAAACGGAACTGGCGCGCATATTCATCCGTTGTAAAAAGGTTCTCCTTGAGCGCAATTTGAACCCCAAGGTTCTCGTCCACGGCGCGATACACTGAGCCCATGCCGCCCTGGCCGAGAATTTCAATAATGCGATAACGATTATGTAGGAGAGTATCTTTTTCGAGCGTCATTTAAAAACCTGATTACCTGACTAATCAATAGTGCGTTAGCAGTTTATAAGCACATTGAAACATCTGAATTTTTTAAATTTACTAATGAAAAGATATTATATCAGATTGAAGATTAATGATTGCGCTCTTCAATTATCTTGAAACGATTAAAAAGCCAGGGTGCACCGCCCGTCACCCACCACCCCACCAACGTGTAGCGGATGAATCGAAGGGAATACACAAGCAATCCATCACCGCGGGGAAAGACCTGCCCAAGTCCCATCCATAAAATAAGGATGCCGACCAGCCCAATGACATATCGAAGCGCACGCATCCACACTGGACCTTTGGCCTGATACCCTCCGAGCGATACGATCCACGCAAGACCAAAGCCCAACCCAAAGACAGTCCCAGCCGAGGTGAACACTCCGTTCGGATTCACAGGAGCGGGCAACTCTGCCCCGGCAAGACTCGCATTATCCATCCATAAAGAAGGGACTTGATATCCGCTTCGCAAGGAGGCAACCAGCATCCCCAAGGCTACGAAGATCATCGAAACGATGAATGCGACAACTGTCTGCTGCCCGAAAGTTTGTTTTGTAAGCCAGGCTACGATGGGATCCCAAAAACGCGAAAATGCCCACACGAACACGGCACCAATTACCCAGCCCAGCAGAACATCATGTGGAAAGTGTGCGCCGAGATACAAACGCGAAAAGCCAATGAAAAAGATAAGAAAACCGGCAACGACCCATACCCAGATCTGTTTGCGATAGGCGGCAATGATGCCCCAAACGCTCATGGCATCCTGTGCATGACCGGAGGGAATACCGAAAGAGGTATCCGTCCAAAGTGCGCGGACGTGTGAGCTCACCCAATACGGACGCGGCCCTGCGAAAAGCAGTTTGCCCATATAGTTAAAGGTATTACTTGTGACAAGAATGAAAGCCACCCGCAGCCCAAGCGCAGAGTCGATGCTCCAATAAATGAGGGGTAGAACGAGGAAGAAGAATTCCTCGGTGCCAAGGAAACTAAAAAAGCGCATGGGGAGCGTTAACCAATCTCCCAAGCCTTGAAGCGCGATGATAAAGGCAATACCGCCGTCAATCAGTGTCTGCATATAGTCCTCCAGTAGGGTTTTTTGCGCATCGCAATTGACGAACACGCGCCCTTCATTGTACACTCATCGCATGGAAAAATCACGAGCACGCTGGTGGGATCTTCCATCTGCCATCTTTTTATTTTTGATAATCATTTTCTCAGCGTGGCGGCTGCAAACCACAGACTGGGCGGAAGGGCTTGGGTATGTCCGTAATGTGGCAGTGCTGGGATTGTTCATCGGGCTGGCACTAGGCCAAAGCACATTCCAAAGACGCAGTGTAATTCTTTTATCCATCGGATACATGCTGGCCGTTTTTATCTGGCAATGGTTCGGGTACATTGACCTTCCAAAGGAAGAAGCCTATCTTGGAGATAGACTGCTGATCCTTGCCGGCAGGCTGCTAAGCGGCGTAAGTGAGTTTACCGCTGGCAGGCCCGTAAAAGACCCATTGATCTTTTTGGCGCTTCTATTTATCCCGTATTGGTTCACTGCCTTGATCAGTGGGTACCAGTTGACACGCCATGCCAACGCACTGGCAGCCTCACTCCCCAGCGGTGTGTTGATGTTTATCATTTATCTGAATCACTACACCACCCACGATTACAACTGGCTGTTTGGCGCCTACCTGCTTACAACCCTGCTTTTGTTGGGGCGAATCAAATACATTGTTGACCGAACCAAATGGAGAGAGCAGCGCGTACAAGTCTCAGCCGAAAGCAGCATGGATATGAACAATATCATCATGGTCTGCGCAGCGGTGCTGATATTGGTGGTGTGGACCGTCCCCTACAACCTGCCCTATAACACGGCTGCTAGAAAAGCCTGGCAAAAAGTTTCCGCAAGCTGGTTCTCAAAGAACGAACAAATGGATAATATGTTCGCCGCGGTAAAGAAGGATAACATTCCTTCGAGAGATTTTTACCGCAACGAACTGTCACTAGGCACGCGGGCGGTACAAAGTGAGTCCATTGCATTTTTGGTATATACCCCTGCCGTCGCAAAAGACTTCCCTCGTTTGTATTGGCGTGGACGGGTATATGACCGCTTCGATGAAGGACGCTGGCAAACCTCCGAACTGGAGAACATAAATTACGTTCCGCAGGATGGTGACCTGAACATCCCAGATATCGAACAGCGTACCAATTTAAGTTTTTCTTTCAGTGTTTATATAAAGGGACAGACCATCCTGTATTCAGCGGCACAGCCTGTGTGGGCAAGCCACCCGGCCAGCGTAGCACATGCTGTCATTCCAGGTGCAACTGCCGAAGATGAGAAAATGGATATCGTGGCGCTGCAGGCGTCGCCGTATTTGGAAGCGGGGGAAAGTTATCACACAAACGCCATGCTTGCGAATCCCACCGTCCATGAATTGCAGGAAGCGGGGCTGGAATATCCAGAATGGGTCACAAATAAATATCTGCAGCTGCCCGCGGATTTTTCTCCGCGCATGCAAGCGCTTGCATTTGACATCACCGCTGATCTCGCCAATCCGTATGATCAGGCAGAGGCAATCACCAATTACCTGCGCGCGAATATCGAATACACGCCCATCGTGTCATTCCCCGAAGGAACAACAGACAAGCTGGATTACTTTTTATTTGAAAGCAAACAAGGTTTCTGCAATTATTACGCCAGCGCGGAAGTGTTGATGCTGCGCTCGATCGGCATTCCCGCGCGGCTGGCGGTAGGGTTTGCACAAGGCGAACCCAATTTACAAAATACTTTCTACACCGTGCGTGAAAAAGATGCACACGCCTGGCCCGAGGTGTATTTCCCTGCATATGGCTGGATCGAGTTTGAACCGACGGGCAATCAGGAGCCCGTCACCCGTCCATTGGCGCGGGAGGAGAAGCCTGCCATCACGCTGGAAGTGCCCGATAACCAGCCTGACCCAGAGGCGCTTGCACAGGAAAAGCCGCAAATCCCGCAGGCTCTTGACGTGCAAACGACGAGTTTCCCCACAAGTGTGCAGATCATTGAGCTCAGCATCATGGGCACGATCGGCTTGCTGCTCCTGACGGGTTTTCTGCTGAAAAGGCGCTTTGCTCCAAATACACAAACCTCCGCCCTCCTCAAGAATGTGGTGGAGCGCAATGGATGGGAGACACCCCTCTGGCTTACCCGCTGGACCTTGTGGAGTGCGCTCAGCCCCATTCAAAAATATTTTCACAGCATCAACATCTGCCTGCGCTGGATGAATGCGCAACAGCCTGCACACATCACGCCTGCGGAACGCGCTGGCATTCTGAAGGGACTCATCCCGGACGCCTCCGAATCGGTTGATACCCTGTTGCGGGAATATCAAGCTACACTGTTCACAAGGCGGAAGGGCAACGTTGCCTTGGCACGCAGCGCCGCATGGAACATTCTTTACAAAACCGTATACACGCGTCTAAAAATCTTCATCTTAGGATACAATTAGAAAAATAGGCGAGAAAACTTTTCAACTTCTATTTGGTATCCTTTATGAATTCTGAACAAACACATCCCAGATCCGTTCACGACCAACTGGTAACTCTCAGCGCGCAGGCTGGAAAGGTCCGCGCCGATCTGGAAGCCGGCAAGCTTAAACTTCCCAAAAATACGATCGATGATCTTAACAACCTGCAATCTTCATTAAGCCAGATTGCCGAAAAAATGGAAGCCTTCCAACGCGAGAACAGCAACATGCTTGCGCTCGCTGATGTGGGACAGGTTATCAATTCCTCCCTCGAATTAGATGAAGTGCTCCGCATCGTGATGGACAATATCGTGCGCCTGACCAAAGCCGAGCGTGGCTTCCTCATGCTGCGCGATGAACACGGTGAAATGGCCATCCGCATGGGGCGCAACTGGGAAATGGAATCGATCAACTCCTCCGAGAAGAACGTCAGCCGCACCGTGGTGCAGCGCGTGATCGACACAGGCGATCCCATCGTCACAACCAATGCACAGGAAGACCAGCGCTTTTTGGGTCAGGAAAGCATCGTAGCTTTCAACCTGCGCTCCATTTTATGCGTCCCTCTCAAAGTAAAGAACGATCTCATCGGCGTCATTTATGCTGATAACCGCATTCGCACAGGCATCTTCGCAGAAACCGAACGTGACCTGCTGACCGCCTTCGCAAATCAAGCTGCTGTTGCCATCGAGAATGCGCGTCTATTCTCTTCACTCAAACACACGCTTGAAGAAGTGACCGCGCTTAAAAACCTGATGGACAACGTCTTCGCATCCATTGCCAGCGGCGTGATCACTGCGGATGTTCAGGACAAGGTAACGCTTGCCAACAAAGCTGCAGAGACCATCCTCGGCACTGACTCCATCGACATCATCGGTCATTTTCTCAACGAAGCGCTTGCTTCTGTTTCCAACGAGCTTGGTCCACGGCTGACGGAAGTCCGAGATACGGACAAAGCCATCGTTGACCTTGAGATCAGCCACTTCCTGCCGAAGCGCGGCAATGTGGACTGGCGCTTGAACCTCTCGCCGCTCAAGGACGCGGGGCAGAAAACCCAGGGCGTGGCAATTGTCCTCGATGACCTCACAGAACGAAAGAAGTTGGAAGCGCAGCGCCGTCTCTTTGAGCGCATGGTCTCCCCCGCCGTTATCGAACAACTGGACCCGAACAGCCTGCAGCTCGGCGGCAAGCGTACGAACATCACCGTACTTTTCGCAGACATCCGCGGGTTTACCAGCTACAGTGAAAGCCTCGCGCCAGAAAAACTGGTTTTCATTTTGAACCGCTACCTCGCCGCCATGGCTGAAGCCGTGCTCGCGCAGGAAGGCACCATCGACAAGTTCATGGGCGACGCCATCATGGCATGGTTCAATGCGCCCATCCCCCAGCACGACCACACTTTGCGCGCCGTTAAAACTGCGCTTGCCATTCGCGAATCGGTGGAAAACTTATACAAGGAACTTCCCGTTGACTCGCATCTCGCCTTCGGTGTAGGTATCCATTACGGCGACGCCGTCCTCGGTTTGATCGGCACGGAAAAACGCCTTGAATACACCGCCATTAGTGACAGTGTCAACACCGCGAAACGCATTCAGGAAAATTCCGCGAAGAACCAGATCCTCATCAGCAGAGAGGCCTTCGAGCGGGTTGAAAATGAAGTGGAAGCCAAGGCACATATCAATATGGCTCTCAAGGGCAAAACCCAGCCGATCGAAGTGTATGAAGTGGTGGGGTTGAAGTAGCTGGAAAAGGAAAGCAGTAAGTGAATAGTAAAAAGTGATAAGTAAGCAGTGCTGAACTTCCGAGGTGATACTCGGAAGTTTTTTATTTGAGAAGATACCGTAAGCAGGCTTGTAGACTCCACGCTATAGAAGACCAGCCTCATCTTATTTAGTTGAAAGCCTGTTTGGAAGTTGTAAGGGACTCATGATAATAGGAGGGATAAAATTTTATTAATTATGGGAAACCAAGCTGATAGTCTTTCATCAACTCCAAAGGCCAAATGGGATATTCCTGAAACCTGGGCCGCGAATGGAAAATGCCCTGCCTGTGGGGCGCAGAGGCTGCAAGTTGTGCATTTGCCTAATTTCCCAGATTATCTAAATTGCACGATCTGCAAATTATCCTTCGATGTGGAAGATGGAGGCAGGCACATTCACGTGAAATACCTGCCCGAAAAATACGAATCCACTGACCCTGCTCTCTGCGACCACTGGGTGGACATATCGAAGTTCCGTACGATCATCAAAGAGATACCGCCCCCCGCCCCAAATCAGGAATTTACATCTGTGCATGCACATTCTTTTACCGATAAAGAGGTGTGGACACGTGCGCTTAACATGTACCGAATGGGCAACACTCCCGAATCCATCCAATTGACGTTGAAACAAGCTGGCGCAACACAGAGACAGGCAGACGCCCTTTTATCCAGATTGAAAAAAATTGCCACTGAGGAAACCAGAAAACAAAGCGAAAAGTTTCTGACAGTAAGCGGCATATCCCTCTTGCTGGTGCTTCTTTTGGTTGGCAGTTGGCTGTTCTTCAGCGGCAGACTCTCCATACTTTTGGGACTCACCACTCCCACACCTGTTCAACAAGTTAATGAGTCATCTTCACTGGATCGGCTGCTAAACCTCATACCAGATGATATAAAACCTTCTTTGTTGAACCTGCCTGATACAGTTGTGGATACGAGAAACGGCCCTGGTCCATCCCAATGTCCCGTCACTGCAAAGGAAGCGGCAAGTTTATTCGGAGGAAGCCAGGGGTTATGGACAGCAGACCCTCAATTTGCAGCATGGCAAATGGTCAGCATGGCAAGCTCGTACACAATACATGTCCCCATCGGCATGGTTGCTGGTTATATTGATAACAAGACATTTCAAATGACTTCAATTCACGGCCCGGCAACCATTTACAACGCTAATTTTGTTGCCATCATGTGCGAATAATTTCATAGACCCGCCTCGTTTAAATCACAGGACTTGGAAGTTATTCCCCAACAAGGAAACATCCAAGTCCTCATATTAGTATCGGCCGTTCACTGCCAACTAATCATTTTTTACTTTTCAATGATTCCCCACCTGTTCCACAAACCTTATCAACCCATTCATCCCCAATTCGATTGGTTTCACATCAATAAATTCATTCACCGTATGCGCGCCGCCGCCTGTGCTGATTCCCATCACCACGGCGGGGATATTCTCGCTCAACGGGATGTTCGCATCGGTGGAACCTGAAGTGAGGGTGGCTTCCAACCCCTGCTCACGGGTGCAATCCACGGCAAGCTGCACGAAAGGATGGTCAATGGAGATTTCTCCCGCGGGGCGCTCACCGATCACCTCGGCTGTGATCTTCACCCCTTCACGGCTGGCGTTGATCAACAAATCCTCCACCTGAATGACAAGTTTCTTCAGCGCAGCTGGGTCTTCCGAACGCAAGTCCAATTCACATTTGGCTTCTGCCGCCAGCACATTGATGCCCGTCCCGCCGCTGATCGTGCCGATGTTCATCGTGGTGCGCGGCTCACGCGGCAAACGGAAGGCCGTCAACTGCGTCACCAGCGAAGCCAGTTCATGCACTGCAGAAGGCTGGCCGTAATCCGACCAGGAATGTCCGCCCGCCGTCTTTGCCATGATGCGATAGCGCTTCACGCCAATGGCCTTATGATAGACATGTCCGAGCGCGAGTCCCTCCAGCACGAGATAACCGAGGACACCCCGTCCTGAGCCTGTCGAAGGGTCTGCACCGAAACGCTCCACCACGCCGCGCATCCCGCGCAGGTCGCCAAGCCCTTCCTCGCCCACATTCGCCACAAACCAGACATCATGCGTGAGCGTCACATCCCTTTCACGCAGCGACCAGAGGATGCCGAACAAGGCCGCGACGCCGAGGGAGTTATCTCCAATGCCCGGGCCGAAGACACGTTCCGCTTCTTTCCTGACCTGCAAATTGATACTCGGCGGAAAAACGGTGTCCAAATGGGCAGATACGATCAACTCTTTAGCTTTTTTCTGTTTCCCCGGCAGCTGCGCAAAGACATTGCCCAAAGAATCCATCGAAACATCCTTGAGCTTTTCCTTCAAAAAAAGGTCTCGCACAAACTCGCCGCGCGGACCTTCCGCGAATGTCGGCGCGGAAATTTGTTGGATCTGGATTGCCAGTTCGAGGACTCGGTTCGATAGGTCTGCCATGGTATCTGTCCTTTTCTAAACTTCTCTAGCGAGTTCTTTCAATGAAAATAAGCGAGCCGCGGCAAGGCCGGGCATGACGTCCAACGGATAGAAGGGGCCGCTTCCTTCCATTTTCAATGAAGCAGAGACGCTTCCGTGCAAAGCCGCCATGAGCGGGTCATTCGTCTTTTGGAAGCCAGCCAAAAATCCGCCGCAGAATGAATCGCCCGCACCGGTTGGGTCCGCGATACGGGATTGATAGGCAGGCACTTCATACCGATGATTCCCCGCTGCGTCATACACCAACTGCCCCAACGCCCCGCGTTTGATGACAATGATCTGCGGGCCGTACTCGCTGACCTTGCGCGCCATCTCCCACAGGTTGTCCATCTCCCCCCAAAAGAGGGAGCGCATCTCCTCTTCCGATGGATGGAAGATGGTTACACCCTGCAGCACCAGACGCAGGTCACGCCAAAAGCGCGGCTTCATGTAACTCGGAGCAGGGTCCAGGCTGACGGTCTGGTTTGAGCCGCCTTTGAAAAGGTTAACCATCTGACTCTGACTGATAAAGTCAAAGGGACAGATATGCACGTGGCGGATATCCCGATAATCCTTTGGCACATCCAGCGCTGCAGGAGAAGTGACATCCGACTCGCGCAGGTCTTTGACCGAATCGTCCACGGGGTGGTAGCCAAGCAACGCTTTTGGAAAGCTCAACTGGCGGCGGGCAAAATGCGAGACCGCGTTGGAATGGCTGCGCTCATTGTTCTCGGTGTACGCGATGAAGCTGCGCAAGTCCATGTTTTTTTCTTCACGAACGGTGTGGATGCCGCGCGTATCAAACCCCTTGGCTTCAAAATCGCGCAGCCATTGATGGGGATAATCCTCGCCCACCCGGGCGACCAGCCCTGCGTTCGAATCCCAGACGGCAAGCCCGCCCGCCGCATACAGCAAATTTCCACCGGGCGAATCCAAAAGCGGATTCCCCAGCGGCGGAAGAATGTATTCACGATTGAGTCTTCCAACGATGATGAAGGTGGGCGGCATAATTTCCCAAGTATACAAGGGAACGCAGATTTTTTACTTTTTCATCCACGCTGGTTTTTGGGCTGCTACCTGCTTGTAAATGGGACAATCTTTTTGGTGCGCACCGGGCAAATATCCCGTGGACATGAGGAATTCGTTCACGATCTCACCGCCGGTGAAAACAAACGTTTTCTTGAATAATTTTGTCCACTCTTCTTTGGTGAGCGGATGATGCGCATCCAGCCAGCCTTTGAAGGAGCCATATTCCTTTTTGAGTTCCAACACTTTCTGCGCGTTGACAATGGCTGCGTTCACCTTCAATCGATTGCGGATAATGCCCGCATCTTCCAACAAACGGGCACGGTCTGCTTCGGTGTATTTGGCGATCTTCGCAATATTGAATTTGCTGTAGGCTTTGCGGAAGTTATCAGCTTTTTTCAAGATTGTGATCCACGAAAGCCCCGCCTGATTGATCTCAAGGATTAGGCGCTCGAACAACTCGTTGTCATCGTCAAGCGGAAAGCCGTATTGAGTATCGTGATAACTTTTATTAAACGTATCTTCGGGATGAGTAATGCAGTATTCGCAATAGGTTGTCATAGGTTAATTTCCATTATAGGGAGGATACGCGGTTGACCATCCACCTGGCTGTGACGCTCACCGACTTTATGTGTCCCCATTTTCTCATAAAAGCTCTGTGCATTCGGGTCTGCTTCGATTTTCAAGGCGGACACGTTTAGAGCACGACATCTTTCAAGGACATGCTGAAATAATTTTTTGCCGATCCCCTGCCCCATAAAGCCGGGCAATATCCACAAGTTATCAAGCCAAAAGAATTCATCATCCTGAACTAAAGAATAAAAACCAACTGGCTTCTCGTTGACAATCGCCAGCCAAGTCTCATACTTGGAAATATAATCTGATGAGATGGTTAATGCAGGAGTCCAAAGCTCGATCCAGCGTTCGGGGTAATTCCAATGTCGTTTGGCTGAAATCGCTATTTCCGTCAACATGCTGACTTGTTCAGCTTGTGCTTTTTCAATAAATACAATCATGGACGGAATGCCGCGGCTTGCTTGATAACATCATCGAAGTGCAATTGATCATGGTAAATACCAATACGCAGAGTGACGATCAAATTGCACCAGCCAAACAATGGGTCGAATAAATATAAATTTCCGAGCACATCTTCATCTTTGTCTTCGTAAAACGTACGAATCTTGGCATGTAATTCCCGTATTTCAGATTTCAGTCTTTCCAATGAAACAGGCTTTCGCAGATTGAAGCGCGGCGTCCACAGAAACCCGACCCATTGCGGAAATTTCGGGCTGCGATACAAATCTTCGATCGTGGTCGCATACGTACGATGACGTTTCAAACGACCGTACCAACCGTTGAATTTCCAGATCCAGTTAACGGCTGGGTAGGAAGACGCCATTAACAAATAATTATGGTCAAGGATCTCGCCAATGCTCCATTCGCCGGGCGCAGGCTTCTCCCAAAGCTGAGAATCTTTCAAGCCGCCTAAAATGATGAAGACGGTTTCTCGTTGTGAATCCATTAAGTCGAGATATTCAGAAAGGATTTGGCTTTTCATAATTTTGTTACGGATATTTTATTATCCAACCACCCGTATCTCCCTCGGCATATCGGAAAGGCAATCCGCGCCATCTTCGGTGACGACCATATTATCTTCGATACGCACGCCATTGCGACCCGTGAGATAAATGCCCGGTTCCACGGTGAAGGCCATGCCGGGTTCGAGCAATTGCATATTGTCGCCGCGCATGTAAGGAGCTTCGTGACCCTCCATGCCAATGCCATGGCCGGTGCGGTGCGTAAAATATTTTCCATAGCCCGCTTTTTCGATGACATCCCGCGCGGCAATATCTACATTCGCGCAAGGGACGCCGGGCTTGGCGACTGCGCGTCCCGCAGCATTGGAGTCTTGCACGATCTTGTGGATCTTTTTATATTCTTCATCCACCTCCCCCACCGCAAAGGTGCGCGTCAGGTCAGAGATGTATCCATCGTAAGAAGCGCCCCAATCCACCACTAATAAATCGCCAGCTTGAATTTTCCGTTGGGTCGGTGAAGCATGCGGGTTCGCGGAGTTTGGTCCCGCGGAGACAATTGGCGCGAAAGGCATTTCTGATTCAGAGCCGTGCTTGAGCAACTGCATCACCAATTCCGAAGCCAATTCCTTCTCGGTCATGCCGATCTTCATTTGCAAAATGGTCGCTTCCAACGCATCCTGCGCGATCTTCACAGCGGTGCGCATCGCATCCACTTCGGCTTTATCTTTTCTGAGGCGCAAGCCAGAGAGCACATCGGTTGCATCGGGAAAGTCTGCTTCGGGAGCGCCGGCTTTGACATGACGGAATTCCAGCAAACGCATCTGCCGCGGCTCGACTCCAATTCGCTTCCCATCCAGACCGAGAGACTGGGCAGCTTTTCGAAAGGCATCATCCCACTCTGACGGATTCTCTCCATACGCGAAGGCTTGGATCTTGTACGGGAACAAGTCCACTTTGGGTAATTCAAGTTCAGGCAAAACCAACACGGGGTCTTTATCAGGCGAGACTAGCAGCACCACAGGACGTTCCATCAAATGGAAGCCGACACCCGTAAGATACGTCAGCGTAGGGCCAGGATTGAGGGCAACAGCAGACAAGCCAGAGTTAATTAATGAAGCGTTTAGTTTGTCGAGGCGAGATTGAGTCACGAAAGTCTCCTACTCCAGTTTATGTTTTAACTTTGAAAAGATATATGCGATCCCATCCACGAGGGCGGGGAAAAGTGTTTCGATGACGATGATGATATTAAACCACCACGGAAGGACGAGGCTACGGCGCGGACGTTTGGCAACATCTACAACGCGTTTGGCGACATACTCGGACGACATGCGAATATTGAATTTCGAGCGAAAGGAACTATAGGTTTCACTCTCGCCAACATGTTGGCCAAACTCGGTAGCAGCGGGGCCGGGGTAAATACCGCTGACCTTGATGCCAAGCGGGGCAACCTCGCGGCGCAGGGCATCGGTAAACGCGCGCGCACCGAACTTGCTGGCTGAATAAGAGGTGATTAGCGGCGAAGCGATAAGTCCGGCAACCGAAGACATGTTGATAATATGCCCGCTGCCTTGATCAAACATTTGAGGCAGTACGGCGCGCGTAACTTGCATGAGGCCAATCAGGTTAACCCGTACAAGCAGATCAAGATCACGCTCGGGTGTGTGATTCTCAAACCAATCCACACGGCCAATGCCTGCATTGTTGAAGAGGATGTCAATGCGCCCGTACAAAGCCACAGCAGACTGTGCCATGTTCTCAATATCATCGGGATTGGTAATGTCCATTGGGATGGCGATGGCTTCTGCGCCTTCTTGTTGAAGACGGGCGGCGAGGGTCTGGAGGCGGTCTATGCGGCGGGCGGCAAGCACAAGCTTACACCCCTCGGCAGCGAAGAACCAGGCGGCGTCTTCGCCAAAGCCAGAGGATGCGCCAGTGATGAGAACAACTTTATCTTTTAGTGAAGGCATATTTTCTACCCATTGCGATGTATGAAATTAACAAAAGATGCGGATATTCTAACATCCGCATCTTTTGAAATCGATTTTGTTATGACAATAAAATCCAGATGAAGCCGCTAATCATCCGCACTTTCATCGCCGCGTTTTCTTGGGCGCGGCGGCTCCACAGTGACTTTATCCGAGAGTGCGATTGCCAGCACATCGTCCATGTGTTTGATCGGGATGATCTTCAACTCAGACTTGGCGGTCTTGGGAAGTTCCACCAGATCCTTCATATTCTTCTCCGGCAGGAGCACGGTCTTCAAACCCGCACGATGCGCGGCAAGGACTTTCTCGCGCACGCCGCCGATGGGCAGCACACGTCCGCGCAGGGTGATCTCACCCGTCATACCCACGTGACGATGGACAGCACGCCCCGTCAACGCGGAAATGATAGCCGTCGCCATCGTAATGCCAGCGGAGGGACCATCCTTCGGGATGCCGCCTTCCGGCATGTGAACGTGAATGTCCAGGCGCTCGAAGGCATCCATATCAATCTTCAACGCCGCCGCACGAGACTTGATGTACGTGAGTGCCGCCTGACCCGATTCCTGCATCACCTCACCCATCTGACCCGTCATCTGCATGCCGCCTTTGCCTTCGATGATGGCAACTTCCACAGGCATGATCTCGCCGCCATTTTCCGTCCATGCAAGGCTGGTGGCAACACCTACTTCATCTGTCCGCTCGGCTTCGGAGGGAAAGACCTGCTGCGGGCCAAGGAGTTTTTCGATCATCTCTGCGGCAATAGCGGCGGGATACTTCTTCCCTTCCGCTTTCATGCGTGCCACTTTGCGGCAGATGCGCCCGATCTCACGTTCCAATCCGCGCACACCTGCTTCGTAGGTGTACTCACGGATGATGCGCTGCAACGCGGCAGGCTCAAACGTCAGGCCGAGTTCTTCGATGCCGTTCTCTTCCAATTGACGCGGGATGAGATAGCGGTTGGCGATCTCCACTTTTTCTTCTTCAATGTAGCCGGGGAACTCGATCACTTCCATGCGGTCGAGCAATGGCGCGGGGATGGTGGAAAGTGAATTGGCTGTCGTCACGAACATGACCTTGGAAAGATCAAAAGGCAGTTCGAGGTAGTGGTCGCTAAAAGCGTAGTTCTGCTCCGGGTCGAGCACCTCAAGCATGGCCGAGGCAGGATCGCCGCGGAAGTCTGAGTACAGCTTGTCGATCTCATCCAACATGAAAAGCGGATTGGCCGTCCCAGCCCGTTTCATCGTCTGGATGATGCGCCCGGGCAGCGCGCCGATGTAGGTGCGGCGATGCCCGCGGATCTCGGCTTCGTCACGCACGCCGCCGAGAGAGACACGCACAAATTTACGTCCAAGCGAATCAGCAATGGAACGTCCGAGGGATGTTTTACCAACGCCGGGAGGCCCCACAAAACAAAGGATCGGCTGACGTTCCTTCTTCGGTTTCAAAGAACGCACCGCGATGTATTCCAAAATTCTTTCCTTGGCTTTCTTCAAACCGTAGTGATCGCGCTCCAAGATCTTCGCCGCATTTTTCACATCGAGGTTATCTGGCGAAGCATTGCTCCACGGCAGGTCCACGATCCAATCAATATAGGTGCGGATGATGCCCACTTCGGGCGCCATCGGCGGCATTTGATTGAGGCGTTCCAATTCTTTCAACGCCACAGCCTTCGCCTCTTCAGGCAAATTCGCGGCGTCCACTTTTTTCTTCAGGTCGCTTGCATCACGGGTAAAGACATCGCTTTCGCCCAACTCAGTCTGAATCTGCTTCATTTGCTCGCGCAGATAAAACTCACGCTGACTTTTGTCTACTTCATTTTGCACGCGCGAGTGGATCTCATCTTCCAGTTCAAGCACGTCCACTTCCTGCGCCAGCAAATTATTCAACTGACCCAAACGCGCTTTGGGGTCGAGGATCAATAACAAACGCAGCTTGGCTTCATACGTCAACGAAAGTGATGTAGCGATCATATCCGCAAGCCAACCGGGCTCGGCGATATTCAAAGCAAACAAATGCGCTTCTTCGGGGATCGAGCGATCCAACTGCACGCAGCGCTCGAACAAACTCAACACCGAGCGCATCGTGGCTTGTGTTTGTCTGTCCGCAGTTTGCGGTTCGTGAATGATGCGCGCGCGCACTTTGATGTACGGCTTCAAGCGGATAAATTCCACGATCTCCACGCGGCGGCGTCCCTGCACGAGAGCAGAGCGCGAACCGTCGGGCATATTCAACAAGCGTCCCACCGCCATCTCCACACCGATCGGCAAAAAGTCATCAGCGCCAGGGTCATCGAGTTCGGGGTCTTTTTGCGTCAAACCAATTACAGTCTGTTCCTTACTTTGTGCTTCCTGCACAGCCAATAAAGAAGCTTCGCGTCCTACAAATATCGGCGAAACCATGCGCGGAAAAATGACCATATCACGTAACGGTAAAATGGCCGCTTCGATCAAACCGTCAGCTTTGGTCTCCATGTTCGGAATCCGATACAGTTCCTCGGTCCGTTGGGAGAGCGTTAGGTCAAAATTATCTTCTTCTTCATTCCAGTTCGGTTGACTCATTCAGTGATTTCCATTCTCTCATGACTTCCGCCGTCACAAACATCGATCCAGCGGATAAAACGATACTACCATCTTTTGAGGATAAATCCAACGCCCGCGCCAACGCATCTTTGACGGGAACCACCGCCTCTGACTCCGCCCCAACCTGCTCGGCCAACGAACGAATTTTTTCCACTTCCAAAGCCCGCGGATGATCGGCGCGCGTGATAATAATTTTCTTGATCTTCGATTTCATCTCCGCAAACATCCCAGGGATATTCTTATCCTCCGAAGCGCCAAAGATGAGATAGACCGGCCTGCCGGGGAAATATGTTTCCAGGGTCTCGCGCAACTTCTCAAACGAATCCTGATTATGCGCCGAGTCAAAAATGACGGGCGGCTCCGTCCGTGCCACCTCAAAGCGGGCGCGCCATTTTACCTGAGAAAACCCCTTTTGGATCTGCTCATCCGAAATTAGAATCCCGCTGGTCTTCAGGGCAGCATACGCCGTAGCCGCATTCTCCACTTGATGAGCCCCCAGCAAGGGAATTTGCAGATTGACCGTAGACCGTAGACCGTTGACCGACTGACCGCCATCCACTGTCCACTGTCCACTGTCCACTGTCAGCTCCTGCCCCTCCAAAGATGACTTCACCAACTCGAACGTTACATCTCTTCCTATAAGCGTTATCTCAGAATTCTTCTGCTTGGCTACACGCTCCAGAACTTCCCATGCCTCATCCTTTTGAGGGGACGAGATCACAGGCACGCCATCCTTGATGATGCCCGCCTTCTCCCCTGCGATCAGTGCAAGGGTATTCCCCAACACTGCTGTATGATCGTAGGACAATGAAGTAATCACCGATACCTTCGGCGTGACGATATTCGTCGCATCCAACCTGCCGCCGAGACCCACTTCAAAGACCGCCGCATTGACGCCATATTTCCCAAACGCCATAAACGCCAGCGCGGTGGTGATCTCAAAGGTGGTCAGCATTTCGATCTTCGCCACATGCGGTTTGATCTCATCCACCAGTTCGATTAACTGCTCGTGTGAAATCGGCTCCCCATTAATCTGGATCCGCTCCACGTAATCCAGCAAATGCGGAGAAGTGTACAACCCAACGGTATATCCTGCCGCCTGCAACCCCGCCGCGCATAGTGAAGACGTAGACCCCTTCCCCTTCGTCCCCGCCACATGGATGATGGGATATATCTTCTGCGGGTCGCCGAGAGACTCCATCAAAGCGAACATGCGGTTCAAGTTGAAGTCCGCCTTCGCCAATTCGGAGGAATGTTTCAGGCTATAATCTACAAAACTATATAGGTAATCAAGGGCTTGGTTGTATGCAGTTTCTATGTCCATGTGTGGGATTGTAAATCGTAATTGGTAATTGGTAAATTCAAAAATTGATACTTTCCTCAAGCAAAATAAGAGAACACATAATAAGCAAAAATTTGTATATTATTTTTTCATAAATTACGGTGAACTCACTATGAATTTACAAAAATCAAGAAGTTTTATTCAACTCGGTGTCATCCTTATTTCTGTTTTGGCTGGATCACTCATAATTAGCCCTATATTTAAAATCGAAACAAAGCTCGGAACATTGATTGGTGGGATATTGGGAATATTCTTAATTAATGTATTCACAATACCAAAAGAAAAACCAGAGTTAGCAAAAGAAGATTCGGGAGAAAATCCTGAAAAATCCAACGTAGAGCATTTTGAACGTATGCTGAAAATACGAGAAAAATTTTTTTACCGTTCATTTTTTCACCCTACCCAACTACCAGCAACACTTGGAGCTGTATGGTTTGCTGCCTCCCTAGCAATTTTGATGGCATTTATTTCGTTGTTTCCATCATTGATACCAATGGCAAATCGCCCAACAGTGCTAATCTACTTTGTTTTTACTCCATCTTTTAGCGCATTTGGATTTAGCGGTTATCAAACAATAAAACGAAAAGAAATTGTTAATAAACATGGTCAAATTATTAAAGGCTTTTGGGCATATTTCTATGGGGTGTTTTGGATATTATTTGGCTGGGGATCTCTATTGTTTTTATTTTTGATATATATTTTCAGTTAATATGATCGCCACCCTCACCATCCACCTCCACCTCTCCGCCTGTACCTCTCTCAAAGAAAAGCGCGGACGGATTAAGCCGCTCATCTCACGCCTGCACCGCGAGTTCAATGTCTCTGTTGCAGAGATGGGACTGCAAGACAAATGGGACGAAGCCATCATCACCTGCGCGATGGTGGGAAATGACCCTGCATTTTTACAATCCGCCTTGCAAAATGTGGCAAAATGGGTGGATGCAAACTGGACGGATGGGGATGTTTGGGAACAAAAGATAGAAGCAGATTGAAAGTTGAAGGGTACAAGTTGAAGGTTCAAAACCTGCAACCTGTACCTTGTAATCAAAACAGGAGACCTCAATGGATTTACACCTCAAAGACAAACGCGCCCTCGTCACCGGCTCATCTCGTGGATTGGGCTACGCCGCCGCGTTGGCGCTTGCAAAGGAGGGCTGCAAGGTAGCCATCAACGGGCGTGATGAGGCGAAGATAAAACTCATAGCTGAAAAATTAAGCAAGGAAACTGGAACCCAAGTAATTGGGCTGGCTGGGGATGTGAGTTTGCCTGACATTCCCGAAAAATTGATCCAGCAAACTGCCGACGCGTTTGGTGGACTGGACATTCTCGTCACCAACGCGGGCGGGCCGACACCGGGTTCCATCGATTCATTGGACGAAGCAGCCTGGCAGAAAGGCATTGACCTGTGTCTGATGGCTCATGTCCGTTTGATAAGATCGGCGCTTCCGTATTTGCGGAAATCGGATGCGGCCAGCGTTTTGACAGTCACCTCGCTTTCGGTCAAACAGCCCATTGCGAATTTGCTGATCTCAAACAGTGTGCGTGCGGGAGCGGTTGGATTAACCAAGTCTCTTGCATTGGAACTGGGCAAAGATGGCATCCGAGTCAATTCCATTTTGCCAGGTTGGACGGAGACGGAACGTGTCACAGAGTTGATGAATGCCCGGGCAAAAGCGAACAACTCCACGGCGGAGGAAGAGGCGAAGCGGCAGGCAGCGGAGAGTCCCTTTGGGAGGATGGGAACACCTGAAGAGTTCGCGAATGCCGCTGTATTTCTCGTCTCCCCTGCCGCTTCTTACATCACTGGTGTAATGCTCAGCGTTGATGGCGGGATGTATAAAGGCACATTGTAAATTCCTGTCATTGCGAGGGTGCTCTTCCCGAAGCAATCTCCTTCGCAACTTGCGAGATTGCTTCGTCGCGAAGATCAAGGGCGCTCCTCGCAATGACGCATAAAACTGGAGAACTCATGAACGAAAAAACTTGTTTGAATTGCGATCGTACCGATGAACAAATTCCACTCTTAACCCTGTCTTTCAAAGGGGAGGCAAAATATATTTGCCCGCAATGCCTGCCTGTGTTAATTCATAAGACCCAACAGCTTGCAGATAAATTACCCGGCATGGATGTTACGCCTGCCGCAGATCATTAATCAAATGAATAAACTTTCACGTCTTACTCGTAACTCGCTCATCATCGCGTTCTTCTTTTTAATCGATAAGGTTTTTGCCTTCGTGCGTGCGGGCATCGTGGCGCGCCAATATACCGGCGAAGTATATTTATTGGATACGTTTAACGCCGCCAATAATTTACCCGATATGTTGTTCGCGCTTATCTCTGGTGGCGCGCTGGCAATGGCCTTCATCCCACTGCTGACAGAATACCTCACCACCAAAGACCGCGCCGCCGCATGGGATTTATTTTCACGCGTGGCAAATGTCGGCTTTTTGATAACGGGTTCCATAGCGATCCTCATCGCCATCTTTGCACAACAGCTCGTAGATGCCAACCTCGGCATTGCCCCAGGCTTTGGCGAAGAACAGCGCAGACTGCTTGCAGAACTGATGCGATTAAATCTTATTGGCACCGTTATCTTTTCGATCAGCGGCTTGGTGATGGCATCGCTACAAGCAAACCAGCATTTTGTCCTGCCCGCCATTGCACCCAGCATGTATAACCTTGGACAGATCTTCGGGGCGGTCTTTCTCACACCGCGTTATGGAATTCACGGTCTCGTATATGGCGTTATCATCGGCGCGGCGTTGCATCTGCTCATTCAAGTGCCTGGGCTTTTCATATATGGCTTCCGTTGGACGCCCTCTCTGAATTTGCGTCACACCGGTCTGATTGAAGCCTTGAAATTGATGGCTCCGCGTTTGTTTACGATGGGAGGCATTCAACTGATCTTTCTCGCACGCGATAACCTCGCCTCGCGGCTCGACCAGGTCGGCGCGGTCACGTCACTGACTTACGGCTGGATGATCATGCAAGTGCCTGAGACCATCCTTGGGACGGCGATGGCTACCGCCATGCTGCCCGCTCTTTCGGAGCTCGCTTCGCGCGGCGACTGGGCAGGGTTCCGGTCTACAATTGAACGCGCCCTGCGAGTTTTGATCTCCTTAACCCTGCCGATCGCGGCAGTCATGTCCGCAGGCATCAATCCACTGGTGCGTGGCGTCTTTGGCTTTGATGCACAAACCTCCACTCTCATCACCTGGACGACCCGCGCCTACCTCATGGCGCTCACAGGCTACACCATCCACGAAGTGGCTGTCCGCGCGTTTTACGCCCGCAAGGAACCTATGTTCCCGCTGTATGCTGTGCTGTTGCGCATCGTTATGTTCCTTGGAATTGGTCTGGTCGGCATCACATTCTTCAAAGATGTCGGCGCGCCGGTCATCGCTTTTGCAGAGATCGCTCTCCTGATCGAAGCCATCATCCTCTTCGGCTGGCTCTCCAAACGGACCCATATTCCGCTTGAGACTGGTAGTTCGGTCGTCAAAGGCCTGATTGCTGCGGTCATCGGCGGAGCGGTCACGTACGTGGTTGCGTTATACTTGCCCGGCGGCGCGATCGTCACCGCATTGATCGGCATGTTGGTTGGCGGTTTGCTCTCGCTGGCAATCGTCTGGTCAGAGGCGAAACAATTATTAAAACTTTAAGTCAAAAACCCAAAAGGTTTTAAAAACCTTTTGGGTCTCTTAAATCAAAAATAAGAAAAAAAATCCATCAATTCAAAGGGAAGTATAATCATTTCCATGTCAGAACATACTGGAAACACACAACCTATTCAACCCATCAAGGAAGATGATACCCAACCGCTAAAGCCGGTCAAGCCGTCCCGCTGGCGTTCGATCTTGATCAGCGTTTTTGGCAGCCTTTTGCTCGTAGGGCTGGGCGGATTCAGCGGTTATTCTTCCGGAGTTAACATCCGCGTTCAAACTGAGAACGCCGATCTTACACAAAATCTCTCCCAACAATACACCCTCGCCCTGGTGGATATTCAATCTGCTCGCTATGAAGTTGCCAGACAACGACTGGAATTCATTATCAGCAAAGACCCCAGTTTTCCAGGCGCACAGCAAAAACTGACCGAAGTTCTGGTCATGAGTTCGATCCCCACCCCCACCATTGCCCCCACCCTTACAGCCACCCCTGATTTCAGTGGCGCAGAAAGTGCGTTCTTACGCGCACAGCAACTCATCCAAACACAGGATTGGCCCGGTGCGATCACAGCCCTAGACTCCATCCGCAAGTTGGACTCGACCTACAAGACCTCCCAAGTGGACGGCATGTACTACTTTGCCCTGCGAAATCAAGGGCACGACCTGATCACCAAGCAAGGCAATCTCGAAGGCGGCATTTACTATCTAACCCTCGCCGAACGGTTTGGTCCATTGGATAACACCGCAAATGGTCTGCGGGATGGTGCGCGAGCCTATATCACCGGCGCAAGTTTCTGGGAACTGGACTGGGAACAGGCTGTCACTTACTTTGAACAAGTTAGCGGGGGCTGGCCCAGTCTATGGGATGGCACCATGACAGCCTCGCAGCGTTATTTCATTGCTCTTACAAGCTATGGGAACGAACTCTTCACCAACCAGGATTATTGTGCAGCATACGATGCTTATCTTACCGCCTCCGGGATCGGCTCTCTGGATGGCACTTCCGCGAACAACTCCGCGCAGGCATACGCACAATGCAACCCGGCAACCGAAGCACCACCGACTGTAGATGTTGCCCCAACTATCACCGAAACGCCAACCACAACTCCTATCCCATAATCAATGACCACACCATCAGCATGGATACTGGCGATCCTCTACTGGCTTCACATGCTGGCAACCGTCACATGGATCGGAAGCCTCGCCGCGATCAACCTGCTCGTCCTGCCCGCCTCAACACGGACCTTGAAACTGGTCGACCAACTTAGCTTTATCGCCGCCCTGCAAAAAAGACTCGAACCGCTCGCATGGTTCTGCATGGGATTGCTGCTCGTAACGGGACTTTTCCAACTCAGCACCAGCCCGCATTATGACGGTTTCCTGAACACCAGCACCCAATGGTCGCTTGCTATTCTCATCAAACACGGGCTGGCCGTGGTCATGGTGGTGGTCAGCGCCATCCAAACCTGGGAAGTGATGCCTGCCATTCACCGCACGCTGATGAAGAAGGAAAAAGCGGGCGAGGATGAACTCGCCAAACTTCAGAAAAAAGAATTGTTCATTCTGAGGCTCAACCTGCTGCTTTCGGCACTCATCCTCGCAGCTACCGCCTATGCGAGAGTATCGTAAAATATCAAAAAGACCGTTGCCCAAACAGCAACGGTCTTTTTGATTCTGGAATTTCAAAGAAAAATTTACAGCTTGATTACTGTCGGTTGAACCAGCGCACCTGTCAGGTCATAGGCCATCGCACCGGTGATCCGCACAGGGACAATATCCCCTACCTTCGCCTTGCCTTCAACAAGAACCATGCCATCGATTTCCGGCGCGTCGCGGTACGACCTGCCGATGGAAATGCCGTTGTCGAATCCTTCGATCAGTACATCCAGCGTTTTGCCAACATAGGATTGATTCACTTGCAGCGAAATGTTCTGTTGCAATTCCATCAGGCGTTCGAATCTCTCCTGTTTAACAGCGGCATCTACCGGGTCGCCCAGAGGCGCGGAAGTTGTACCTGGCTCGAAGGAGAATTGGAAGGTTCCCACTCGGTCGAATCGGATCTCCTTCACGAAGTCATACAACGCCTGAAATTCTTCATCCGTTTCGCCGGGATACCCAACGATGAACGTCGTGCGCATGGACAGGTCCTTCACCGTCTCACGCATTTTTCCGATGGTCTTATATACCCAATCCATATTGGATGGGCGCTTCATGCGGTACAAGGTCTTCGGGTGCGCGTGCTGGAGCGGCATATCGAGATAATGCAGAACCTGCTTGCGGGTCGCCATCACTTCGATCAAGCGGTCGGTGACATAGCCCGGGTACGAATACATCACGCGGATCCAGTCAATATCAGGAACGGCATCCGTCAACTGCTCAAGCAAAATAGCAAGGCCGTCTTTCATGCCGAGGTCGTGGCCGTAATCCGTGGTGTCCTGCGCGATCAGGACCAGTTCGCGCACGCCGTTATCTCGCAAGGTCCGCGCTTCGTGGATGATGGCATCAACCGGGCGTGAGACAGCCGTGCCTTTAATTAAGGGAATGGCACAAAACGCGCAGGGACGTCGGCAGCCATCCGCCACTTTGATGTATGCACTCGCGCCGGCTATACTGACACGTAACGCATCATATTCATCCGTACCAACCGTTGCCGCTTCAGGTAAATGATAGACCGGCTCGGGGTGCTTCCCCTTGCGGACTTCCTTCACCACCTGCACAATATCCATCCAACGGCGTGTACCGAGAATGCCGTCAATGCCCGGTACTTTTTGGGCAACTTCCACGCCGTAGCGTTGGGTCAGGCAGCCCGCGGCAATGAGCACCTGTCCGTCATGTTTGGATTTAGATAGCTCATCCAACACGCGGTAGGATTCCTCTTTGGCCGGGCCAATGAACCCGCAAGTGTTCACGATCAACACCGCCGCCTTCGAAGGGTCCTCCATCGAACGATAACCATCACGCAAAAGCAGTTGCGCCATCGAATCTGAATCGACGGTATTTTTTGCACAGCCTAACGATACTAAATGAAATGTATTTTTTGACAAGTTATTTTCCTAAAGTTGGTCACACGTCTGCGTGACGATTCCAATAAAATGTATGCCACGTTACAAACGTGACCTGCCTGCTACCCGCCATCCGGCGGAGTGCCGGTCGGGGTGATTGTCGGCGTAGATGTTGGTGTGAACGACGGTGTTACCAGCGGAGTCTCCGTTGGCGTAGGAGGGATGGTGGCGGTCGGCGTGGCAACACCGGAGATCAAATACACACGGCTGACCACTTGCCCAATACCGCCCATCAACCCCAAGTCCGTCCCATTATAGGTGACACGTAACGACGAGGCATTCCCCGTCAAAACCACCACTTGATTTTCCGCTTCAAATAGTTTTGTTTCGCGCGGAGCCATGCGGCCCTCAAAGGCCACTTCCCCATCCACGGAAATTTTTACAAAGACACGCTCCAAAGAAAAGATGCTCACCGTTACATTTGCCGCAACGCCAGGTGTCGGCGCATCGGGCGAAACAAGCAAATCTGCACCTGCTGTTGAAGTGACTGCAATGTTTTCGTCCACCGCCACAAAAGTGGATTGCAGGGAAGCTGTGGGCAGGGGAACATCGCCAAGCACGTCCACAATGGACGGTGCAGTAGCTTGGACGTTTTCATTTTGGTCATTCGATGAGCTGACCAATCGCCCGAATCCCCAAATTGCCAATGCCGCCAGGATCGCGATCATCATCACCCCGAAGACAAGGTCACCAGCAATGAAGGTCCGCAAAAAGGGCATCGAGGTAATCACTTCGGTCTGAACCTTTTCGCGCGGAATTTCTGCATACTTCTCATGACGCCGCGCCTGCAGCACATCCGCAAAGCGCAGCAAAATCTTATCGGTATCCAGATCAAGGAATGCCGCATAGTTCGCCAGCATCCCGCGCGTTTGCACGGGCGAAGGCAGCCTGTCCATTGCGCCGTCTTCAAGAGCCTTCAAAAACACCGCGCGCAAATGCGTGTGCCGTTCCACTTCCTCAAGAGTCAGGCTGATCAACTCGCGCCGCTCGCGCAGCTGCACGCCGATCTCGGCAAAGATCACATCTGCGGGCAGGGTTGGCACAAATGGCGTTGACTGCTCGGGCTCGCCTTCCTCTTCCACGGCTGGGAACGGTTCAGATTCTTTTTTCTTGAAACGGGATTGGACAAAATCTACAAGCCGTGAGATAAAACCCGCTTTCGCATCTTCCTCAACTGGAAGCAGGTCGGCATCAACAGGCAGAGACTCCTCAATTTCTTTTTTCTCGATCTCTTCGGCTGGCGGAAGATTCTCCTCTTCCACTTTCTTTTTCTTTCTTCCACGAGGTTTTGGCTCTGCAACGGCTTCGGTTAATTCAACTTCAACACGAACAGGAATCTCTTCAAGCACAGGCTCGGAGGATTCTGTCTCAGCGGCGGGAACTGCTTTCGGACGGCGACCCAGCCAACGGCCCAGGAAGCGAGGCGCGGGTGTTTCATCCTCCTCATTAACTAATGGCGGAATTTCTGTTTCCTGCAAATTGACTTGCGGCAACGGCCCACTCACCTCCGCTGGTGCGGGCGCGCTGCGCTGAATCTCCGCGATCATTTCGTCAATGTTCAGTTCGAGATATTCAGCATAGTTGCGCAAAAATCCGCGCCCCTGCGCCGCAGAGGGCATTGCAGAATAATCGTCCTGCTCGAGTGCCTGCAAAAAGAGAACACGAATGCGGGTATCTGCCGACGCTCTTTCGAGGGTGAGATACCGCGCTTCGCGTGTCTGCTTGAGGCGCTGTCCAATTGATTCGGGCATGAGGGTATTGTATTACAAAACATCACCGACTTTCGCCGGTGATGTCCTTTTTTATTCGGTTGCGGCAGCGGCTTCTTCTGCTGGGGCTTCGGCCTTTTTCGATTTCTTTGCTTTTTCAGGTTCGGCTTCGGCAGGAGATTCAGCGCTTTCACCTTCGCGGTGAACTACGATCTTGATCTCGGGGACCAAGTCCATGGTCAGGCGGATGTGAGCGGTGAATTCGCCCAGAGTGCGGATGGGCTGAATATCAACCAACTGGCGTTTCACTTCGTGGCGGATCTTTTCGGTGAGCGCGGTGGCGATATCCTGTGTGGTGATGGAACCGTAGAGTTTACCGGTGTCACCAGCTTTGGCGGCAAAGGTGAGGGTTACATCCTTAATGAGGTCGGCAACGCCCTTGAGTTCGTTGTTCTGGGTGCTGCGGCGAATCTCAGCCTGTGCCTTGATGCGCTGGACCTGCTTCAAAGCGCCTTCGGTGGCGAGCACGGCAAATCCCTGAGGAATGAGGAAGTTGCGGCCATAGCCGTCGGCCACTTTTTTAATATCCCCTGCGCGGCCAAGTTTGTACACGTCTTTCATAAGCAAAATTTTCATATTCTTCAAGCCCTTTCTGGCAATTAGTGTCAGAGCGAAGGGTACTACGCCCTGCGGGGCAGGATTGTACCATATTCTTATTTCTTTTTTTAGTATACGGATGAATACAAGGCTCAGGAAAAGGATTTGCAAATGCGGGGAAATCCGATTAAGATAAAGACATGCCCCAGATCAATATTAGCTTTCGGCGCGTTGCAGCATTCGCTGGCATCTTTTTGCTGATTCTTTTTGTCATTGAGTTCAATTCGCGTCTTGAAGAACTTAATCGCTTGAACGATCAACGCGACCAGGTCCGCGTGCTGGCTACACAAGCCATGCAAACGCAGGCGGCGCTGCAAACGCAGGTGGCGTATGCGGGGTCAACAGCTGCGGTTGAAGAGTGGGCACGCACGGAAGGACATTATGTACAGGAAGGCGACTCACCGGTAATTCCAGTAGGCGTACCTGGCAGCGTCCCGGTAATTGTTGCCACTCCGATCCCATCCCCCACCCCAATGCAAAATTGGGAAGTTTGGTGGAGTTTGTTCTTTGATCATTAATTTCATGAACTACTTCACAAAACAGCAGGTATCACTTGCCTTTCACTTCACGTAACACACGAATTGCATCCTTTATCCTTGAGCACCTTCGGGATGCAGTCATCATCCTGGATGTAAATGACCGTATCACAAACATTAACAACGCAGCAATAAAATGGCTTGACACGGGGGATCCTATAAGCGGCGTTTCAATTTTCGAGGTTATACCGGAAGCGGAGGCCTTCAGAAAATATTGGGACGTTCCAAATGCAATGCTAAAAATTAAAATTCTAAAAGATGAAAAGCCTGCCTGGTTCGAGGTATCCATCACATTGTTGTACCAGGAGGATAACTCCTTCTCCGGGCGAGCCGTGGTTGCACACGATATTACACAGGTACAGGCGCTTCTGGAAGCAGAAATCCGCCGTTCAGCACAGTTGGGTCTGCTGGAGGAAGTAGGACGGCAAATCGCGGATAGCTTCGATGAAAAGGAAATCCTGCAGTGCTCCATTGAAGCGGTTGTCAATCGCTTTGGGTACGCTGAAGCAGCGATCTCCCTGCCCACTGCTGACAATATGCTCGAAGTCCGGGTCATCTCCGGCACACAAGATTTTGGATATAGCCCGGGGTTTCGGCAGGGAATGGGGAAAGGGATCATTGGCCATACCGCCGAGATCCGTCAAACCTATATCTCAAAACACGTTGCCACAGATCCATACTATTTCTCAAACGATGAGCATTATGGCTCGGCTATTTGTGTCCCGATCCTGGGCAAAAACGAACTACTGGGATTGTTGTATGTGGAGAGCGCTGAATCCGACGCTTTTCATGAAGAGGATGTAATCACTCTGGAAACCCTCGCGAACCAGATATCCGCCTCGCTGCAGAGGGCTTCATTGTATTCAAGCACGCAGGAGCACTTGCGGGTCATGTCCACGGTGCAGGCTGTTTCTCGGGTGATCATCAGCTCACTGGACCTGGAAATCATTTTTACCACCGTGGTGGAAGAACTAAAAAAATCCTTTGGGTATACCCACGTAAGCATTTATCTATTGAAAGATGATTATCTTCACCTAGGCGCTCAAGTTGGGTATCCGGAAGAGTTGATCATCCACAAGATCCACGTTAGCCAGGGCGTGATCGGACGAACGATAAAATCAAAAACAGTTCAATTCATTCAAGATGCATCCAAAGAGCCGTCCTTCCTGCGGGCTGACAACAATGTCACAAGTGAAATTTGCATCCCATTATTGAAGGACAACAATGTATTGGGTACCCTCAATGTGGAAAGCGATCAGAACCGAACCCTCACCAATGATGATGTGGAACTGCTGACAGTCCTTTCCGCCTCCATTGCTCTCGCGGTGGATAATGCCCGTCTGCACGCGCAGGTCAAAGAAATGGCAATGACTGACGCTGTCAGCGGACTTCCCAATCGCCATGCGCTGGAGCAGGCCCTCACCAATGAAGTGGAACGATCGACACGGCTCGGACACCCGCTTTCGCTGATCATTTTCGATATCGATTCCTTCAAAGCTTATAATGACCGATGGGGGCATCCCGCAGGCGATATCCGCCTTAAGGCGACTGCCAGCATAGTTCGCAACAATTTGCGAAAATATGATATTGCCGCCAGGTATGGCGGAGATGAATTTGCAGTCCTCCTGCCTGACACTGATGAAGTTGGAGCATTTGAATTTGCCAAGCGTCTGCAAAAAGCAGTGCGTGCCAGCGCGAACGAATCTTTAATAGATCACAAAGGCGTTTCAGGGCACACATTAAGTATTGGAGTTGCCACATTTCCAAAAGACGGAAAATCGCTGGCCGCCCTTTTGCTGGCCGCGGATCATGCTGAAATGATGGCAAAGCGACTCGGAAAAAATAGGATATTTCTCGCAAGCAACCTCAATAACGATGAACAGACTTGACCTCTTCCCCATCTCTGCGAAAACTGAAAAAGACATCCTCTCCATTGCAGGTCACGACCTTGCAAAATTGACCGAAAACCATGGCACGCCTTTGTACGTGTACGACAAGGCGACAATGGATAGCGCTGCCAGTGGATACAAAACTGCCCTCGCTTCGCACTACCCCAGACCTGCCTCTGTTACTTATGCAGGGAAAGCATTCCTTTGCACTGCCATCGCACAATGGACTCAAACTCACGGCTTGTTTGTGGATTGCACTGGGGAAGGCGAGATCGCAATAGCAATGGCGGGCGGTGTGCCGCGCGAGCATATTCTGGTTCACGGAGTGAATAAATCACGCAACGACTTGAATGCCGCAATTCAACATGCAGGTACGATCGTTGTAGATAATTTGACGGAATTAAAAAATATAGTCGCTTGCATAATGACTGAAGCCGTTACTACACCAAATATCTGGCTTCGCCTGCTGCCCGGCGTGGCAGTAGACACGCACCATGCACACACCCAGACGGGCCAGCATGACAGCAAGTTCGGTATGACACGCGAAGAGATTCTGGAAGCAGCACAATATTGCAAAGAGCATAGCCTGCCCTTGAACGGTATCCATTTTCATCAAGGGTCAAATTTTCGGGACGCAAGCCCCTTGAAGGCGGCAATTGAGATCGGGCTTGATGTTGCGCGGGAGATCGGGTTTTCGGACGAATGGCATTTCAGCCCGGGCGGCGGCTGGGGCGTGGCCTATCACGAGGATGAGCTTCCGCAGCCAGATATGAACAAGTATGTACATGGGATCGCAGAGAATGTGATCGCGGGCTGCAAGACCCGCGGACTGGCACTCCCCCATTTGCATCTTGAGCCTGGGCGCAGTTTGGTGGCGCGGGCTGGCGTGGCTATTTATAAAGTGGGCGCGATCAAAAGACGCGGCGATAAAGTTTGGATATTAACAGACGGAGGGATGACGGACAATCCGCGCCATGCCATGTATGGAGCGAAATACTCTTGTTTGCCGGTATCAGGTGTCAGCGGAGAAAGAAGCGAGGTAGTATCCATCGCGGGGCCGTATTGCGAGTCAGGCGATGTAGTCATCGAAGACCTGCTTATGCCGAAGATCCACGAAGGGGATTTGATCGCCATCCCAGCTTCGGGGGCATATCACCTGAGCATGTCATCCAATTACAATGGCTCTCGCAAACCTGCGGTGGTATGGCTTGAAGAAGGGATTGCCCGTGTGATCCAACGGCGGGAGACAGTTACGGATCTGTTGGCGCGCGACGAAACGATCTAATCTATTACAAGGGAGAAGAAAGCTTCAACAACTTGCGGGTCGAATTGTTTGCCCGAACGCTCGATGATATAGTTTCGCGTTTTTTCTCTTGACCATGCCTGACGATAAGGGCGGTCTGAGGTGAGGGCATCCCACACGTCGATAACGGAAAAGACGCGTGCTGCAAGCGGTATTTCCTCACCTTTGAGGCCGCGCGGATAGCCAGCTCCATCCCAGTGTTCGTGATGACAATATGGAATATCAATGGCGGGTTGTAAAAATGAAATCGAGACAAGCATGTCGCGGGCATATTTGGTATGTTGCTGCATGATGAGACGTTCCTGCGCAGTGAATGGACCGGGCTTGTGCAGAATGGAATCCGGAATGCCCATTTTTCCAATATCATGTAAAAGTGCGCCACGGCGAATATGAATAATTTCATTATCAGGGATATTAAGTGCGCCCGCGAGCTTGAGGGTTAATTCTGTTACGCGGCGCGTATGGCCCTCGGTTATTTCATCCCGAAGTTCCAGCGCACGAGCCCAACCTTCGAGCGTGTTGTCATACGCGAGGGCAAGTTCTTCGGCATGCTCCTGCGTTTTCTCGAACAAGATGGCACGGTGGATGGAATTGCTGGCGGTTTCCGCGAGTGCGATCAAAAGGCGAATCTCGGTATCGGTAAAGAGACGATAATCGGTGGACCAGATATGCATTACGCCGATGATCTTTTCCTGTGCTCGCAAAGGCAGTGACACACTTCCATGTACATCTTTAAGACGCTCCCGTTCACCTTCCAAAATCAAAAGGACCGGGTCGGTATGAATGTCCTCGGACATATAGATCTCGCCTGTTGCAGCGACACGACCGGTGATTCCCTCATTGGGAAAATGGCGTAGGTTCGATTCATCTGGCAGGGAGAAATTGGGCTGAGCGCCCACGGAGTACCAGCCATGTGAAACGAACTCACCCGTTTCAGAGTCAAGCAAAAAGATGGAAGCATAGGTTGCATTCACCGCGCGCAAAGCCTGACGCGCAAGGATGGGGACCATCTCGGTAACATTTTGTGCAGTGCGCAGGGCAGAAGTGGCAATGGCAAGCGTTTCAAGCTCCATTGCATGACGGCGAAGTTCTTCTTCAGAGCGCTTTCTCTCCGTGATATCAATCATCACACCTTCAAGATATTGAACCTCACCTTGGGCGTCCAGAACCCCAGTGCCCCATTCATCCACCCAAACCCAATGGCCGTCTTTATGCCGAATACGATACGTAACATGGAAGGGCTCCTGATTGATCTGCACGAGGTCGGAAAGTTGCGGTATAGGTATCGCTTTTAGATCCTCAGGATGGTAGAGATCGATAAAACTTATTGGGCCGTCCAGGAAATCCTCTTTACTGTAGCCTGTAAGTTGTTCTATCGAGTCATTGAGATAAATAAACGTGTATTTGCTGTCGTTCTGGCATTGATAGACAACACTGGGGATATTCTCCGCCAACGCGCGGAATTTTTTCTCGCTGGCTCTTAATGCATCCTCAGACAGCCTGCGCTCTGTGATGTCCTGAAAAATGACCGTATAAAATTTTTGTCCGCCCACCTCAGAGTGGGAAATAAAAGCTTCCAATGGAAATTCATCGCCGTTTGCCCGCCGCCCATACAACGAATCCAATAATCCTTTTTTGCGAGCCGTGTTCCCGGAAAGGCCATAATCTTCCACATGAGAGTTATGAGCATTGTGAAAACGCTCCGGGATCAATTTGTCCAAATGCTGGCCGATCGCTTCATCAATGGAATAGCCAAAAATCCTTTCAGCAGACGGGTTAAACAAAACAATAATTTGATTGGCATCTATGGTGATGATACCGTTCATGGCAGTGGAAACAATCGCTTCCAATCGCGACTGGCTTTCCTTCAATGCCTGCTCTACCTTTTTTCTTTCGGTTACATCGCGATAGTTCGCAACGATACCTCGAATATGCGGCACATCCAACATATTGTGACCGGTGATCTCAAAGTGACGCCAGTCCCCATCCTTTCGCTGCAAACGATATTCAATGGTTCGAACCGCGCCCGGAATTGCAATACCTTCTGAAAAAGTTTCCAACACTCTCGGCAGATCCTGCGGGTCGATAAATCGGAATGCACTATTCCCTTGAATTTCTTCAGGGAGATAACCGGTCAGCCGTTCCTCTGAAGGCGCAATATAACGGACTATTCCGTTCGTATCCAAAATGGCAACGCCTACCGCTGAATTTTCGATCAAAGCTCGGAAGTAGGCTTCCTGTTGTTCCCTCTTTTCGTATAAACGGGCATTTTCAATTGCTACGGCAACCTGGTCCACAAGGGCGCTGGCAAATTGAACTTCCTCCGGCATGAAGTTCCTTTTCGGGTCGGACGAAAATAACTCCGCCAGACCGAGAGACCGTCCGCGTACACGCAGGGGGATAAGCAGAGAAGTGAACATTTCATCGCGCTTTAATTGTTTTATCTCTGCCGGGTCGGCATTCAAATCATCCAGGCGGATAACTGCAGATTGGCCGCTCTCAAGTACCCACAATGTGGTTGGGTATTCATCCAGAGAAAAGAAGTGACCAATGTCACCAGGGCCGCTCACATCTTCATCAGAGGAAAACAGGGCCGTGGTCACGATTCCGTTCTGGTCGGGTAAATAATCGGAGAGGGAGCAATAATCCACGCGCAGCAAACGGGATAAGGTCGTTGCGGCCTGCATTAATACATCAGATAATTGCAGGCTGGAGGAAACTGCACGCGCCACCCTGAGCAAAGCACCCAGTTCGCTTTCCCGCTGACGGGTGAGAGCAAAAAGAGTGGAATTTTCAATAATTCCAGCAGCATGCCCAGCCATGGCCTGAGCAAGGCGTATTTCGGCCGTAGTAAATTCGCGCCTGCGGCGACTCTCCCAAAGCTCAATATCTCCCAACAACTGTCCATGAGCCATGATTGGAACGAACATCATGGATTTGACATCATACAAAGCGAATTGATCCTTTTCGGCCAAAGTCAATCTGTCATCGTCTTCATGCAAAACAACCACTTTCCCATCCAGCATGAACTGCATGATGGTTGCGTAATCGGTATTGGGGTATATCCTTCCCAGGTCTGATTGAATTTCCATCGGAGCAGCTTCGGCGCCCCAATATTCAGCCACCACAGACATGGTCTCATTGGCCATGTTCACAACCATGATATTGCTGCTTGTCACTTTCAAGGCATCGGTCATGTGACGGGCAAGTTTTGTCAAAAGAGCAGGCGGGTCCAGCAGGCTGGAAGCCATGTCCTGTGCAGCGGAATAAAGGCTGGTGAGTTCCACCGCTTTTGAACGGGTTTCCATATCCAGGTTGATCTTTGCAACCGCCAGAGCGATCTGGTTTGCCGCCTGCTGCGCAAGTTCGATCTCATCGTCAGTAAAGCGGTGATGTTGTTTATAACCAATCACCACGGTTCCCAATTTCTGGTTGTTTGCCAACAAAGGCAATCCCAATGCAGAATGACTCAAAAATTGTGCTGCAATATCGGGACTGATAAAAGGTGTGTCCTTAATATCTTCAACCGCCAAAGCCTTTCCCATTTCGAGGACGATCTTGCTTAATGAGAGGCTATCCGTCCCAATAATCAGGTTATCAAATGTCTCACGCAGCGATTCAGATACGGCAACTGGAGAGAAATTATTTTGGTCTTCAATCCACAAGTTTACATAATAACTGTCTGCTTTGAGGACATCGGACAGCTTTCGAACAACTATGTCCAGCATAGTATTCAGGTTGGGTATTTCAAGAGCAGTCGTTGTAATCTCGTTCAGCAGTTGCTGGTTACGTGCGTAATTCAAAAGGCGGCGGTCTGCCTCGATCTTCTCAAGCGCATAGGCCAGATCATTCGCGAGACCCTGAAGGAGTTCGGTTTCTTCGTCATCAAACTGTGCCGCTGGAAGTGAATGATCCACGATCAAAATACCCAGCACCCGATCATCTCTTAGCAGCAAAGGCAACGCAACCCCGGTACGGTTTGGGTCCATCAGACGGCGCGGGCATGCTTTGCAAGGGTCTTCGCCCTCCGTGGGTGTAACACGGAAAAATGAGCGCGAGCGAATTGCGATGTTCGCACATGCCAATCCCTCATCATTGTCCACTCGACCGCTGAAATTGGTCAGGCTGATATTATCGCCAGCCTGCGCCACAAGCTTAAGTGTGACATTATCCGATTCAAGCAAACCAACACATGCAAAAGAATAGCCTCTCCCACGGACAAGTAATTCACACCCCTCGGCAAGCAGCTTTTCAGGGTCTGTCTCACGGACGATCAACTGATTAATGTCGGTTACTGTCCGCAGGATCTGAGACAGGCGTTGTTCGCGATTCAAAAGCTCGCGGGATCTATCAAGGTTCGTCCCCAATACCCGTAAAAGATACGTGATCGAAATAAAAACCGAGATACTTAGAGCAAGAAAAACAATCGTACCGCTCACCCATGCGCCAACCTCAAGCGAATTAGCCTGACGCTCGGGTGGAACAAAAATGTAGCCAGACACTTGAAGCCAGCCAATAATAAAAATCGTCACAAGGCTGGTGATAAATGCCGCCAGACTGTAACGAAGATCAAAGAACACCGCAGAGAGGATGACAAACGCAAAAAGAATAACTCTTCCATCACCACTCAACGATGAAAGAATCAATCCAGTGCTTCCAAGTGTATAAATAACAAAAAGCAATATTCCTGCGCGAAACTTAAAAGACAGCTTGCGGGCGAATGTAATGATCGCAAGTAATGCAGTTGCCCCAAAATAAATGACGAGGGCGGAAATCCCTAAGAGCAGTGAATTGGGAGTAGCCACCATCTCTTTTTGATACGTATCAAAGACATTGTTTATTCCCGCCAATAACGCAAGTGTCCATACGATCATGACCCCTCGCAGGATCCCATCCAGAATATAGGCTCTCCATTCCTGAAGGCTGCGCGATGCGGATGGGTCAAATGAGAAGGAGGGTAATAAGGGCCGAGGTTTCATTAGATGTTCTGGATTATACATTCCACATACATGAAAAGGAGCTTGCTAATACCTAATAATTTTTTCTGTGAAATCCGCGTAGCGCGAAAACTGTGACTTTAGTTACAGTTAACAAGTTTTATTTGTGCAATAATTCACATAACAAGTAAACCTTTCACAACGGGAGAATCTCCAATGATAAAAGATACGATTTTTCTACTCATAACCGGCCTATTAGCGGCTTACCTGTGCTGGTATTTTTATCAGCGTTACAACTTGAACAAGGCATTGCATAATCTCTATTATTTGATGGGATTTGCAGTACTTCTGGTCTCAGGGCTGTTGCTACTGTTTCTAGGACTCGGTATCCTGACTTCCCCTTACGTTCTGACAGTATCAAGTTTGATCCCGCTTGGGATCTCGATGGGGCTGGCTGAGGAATATTTTCCAAAATGGAAAACCGCTTTCAAGTGGTATGCAGCGGTTGGCTTTTTGGTAATTGCCATTACCAGCATCGGCGGCATGGATACGCTCAAGAAGATCGCTGTTCCGCTCTTCCACGGCGTGGCGGGACTCGTCATCTTCCTCGGGCCGTTCTATGCCAAGGGCGCGCCGAAAGGATTTTTCTGGGTCGGCATTGGCGGCGTATTGATCGGATTGGGCGGCATTGCGCTGGCTTTCATTTCACTTGGCAAGCAGTTGCTTTTCTTCAGCCCTGATTTCGTCATGCTCATCCTCACTCCCCTGCTCTTCCTGATGACAGGTGCGTTCGCGTTGGGATTCGCAAAGAAAGGGTAGTACGACGATGGACGACAGACCACAGACCACGGTCTGCCGTCCATCGTCCGTGGTCATATCGGAGGCTTCCACATGCAATTTATCAAAGACAGATTCAACTACCTCTTTGGCTCCACCAAAGGACTCATCCTCGTGGCAATTGCCATGATCGGCATTGTCACCGCAACGTGGGGAATGCTCTCGGGCCCAATGGCAGAGATGGGCGTGCGCGAAGTGGTGATCAAACTCCTCGGCATGGAGATCGTGCAGTCCGAGCGCGAAGGACGCATCATCATTTTGTACCATTCCATTGCAATGGCGGTCATCGCCATTGAGACGTACATGATCACCGGCTTGTTGAAGATGAAGGAATTCTTCAAGACCGCCATCAATGCCATCATCACAGTCGGCTATATCTTGACCATGATCTTCGGCATGGGCTTTGCCTACTTCGGTCACAACTGGGCGTTTCATGGAATTTACATCTTCGGCCTTTCGTTGATCTTCCTCGCAGGGGTCATGCTCATCATTGCACTCTGGCCGTGGAGTAAAGAATATTACGTCACAGATAATCAGTACGCCCACACAAAAAAAGGTGTTGACCTAGAGCGGGTTGCATTCTTCACCACTGCCGTCACCACTGTGCTTTCCTCGTTGTTCGGCGCAGTTCCTGGCTCGTATTACGGCCACGGCTTCGAGACCTTCCTTGCCGAAAATGTGATTCGCTATCCAGAAAAAACCGTGATGGAATATTCAGTGATCGGCCACTTGCACATCATGCTGGCGTTGATCGGCATCATGCTCACACTTATCATCGGGCGCTGGCTGAACTTCAAAGGCGCGTGGCATAAAGCCGCCATGCCATTGATGATTCTCGGCTGCATCGTACTCAACCTCGGCGTGTGGGGTGTGGTCACTACGCTTGAACCTGTGGCGCACATGGTCATCTATGTCGGCGCAACCCCATCCATGCTGGCGGCACTTTTTCTGCTGATCTGGGATTGGAACAAGCTCATCAAAGACGGCACGGCACATCTTGCAAAACCAACCATCCTGCAGAAACTCGGAGCACTGGTTCACGACCCGCTCAAATTTGGTCCCACCTGGCAAATGCTTTTCATGAACTTCACCACCAGCGGCATCGGCATCTTCATGGCCATCAAACTCGATGAAATTTTCCGTGTGTGGCCTGCACGCGAAGAACGCATCGAACTGACAGGACATTGGCACGCGCTCTCCGCCATCATCGCCACCATCATCCTGCTTTACTATGGAGACATGCTCGGCTTGAAAGGCAAAATCCGCCAGTTGTATGGCTGGAGCATCCTCATCCTTTCAGACATCGCCCTCGCCGCCGTTACCATCTTTGAAATGAAACGCCTCTTTATCACAGAAGCCGAACAACAGCCGCTGGTCAATGGGTTAATGTACGCCATCGACTTCGGCCTCGGCATGTTGCTTGTTCTGCTCGCCACCGTCATGGTTTGGCGTTTGATCGACCTCTTCAAACCAAAAGGACGCTGGACAGAGGAAGCGGCTCAATATCTTTCGCAAGAGGTGATGAAATGAGACGCCTCTTCCTTAACCTCGGCCTGCTCGCTGTACTACTGGCATCTTGCCAGGCTGTAGATCTGAATGCCCCCATCCCCACATTTGAGACAGGCATTGACCCGAATACATGGGCGCAAGTCCCCGCCGGTGAATTCTATTTCGGGCAGCACGAGGATATTGAATCCACCGATGCCTACGAGATCATGGTCACCGATGTGACCGTCAGCCAATATGCAGACTTCCTCAATGCAGCACTCGCGGATGGAACTGTAAAAATGGATGGCGAAAAAATTGTCAGCTTTTACCCAGGCGACGAGTATAACGGGACCAAGCATGAAGAAAAGATAGAGGCGGGCGATTGGCTCTTCATCCCGCTTGATGAACCATCCCAAAGAATCAAATTCGATGGCACGACCTTTTCAAGTCAGGAAGGATATGCAAACCACCCAATGACCTCGGTCACATGGTTTGGCGCATGGGGTTACTGCAAGTATTATGATGCCCGCCTCCCCACCGAAATAGAATGGGAGAAAGCCGCGCGTGGCACAGATGAACGCCCCTTCCCTTGGGGTGACGAAATTCTGCGCGAGAATGCCAACTTCTATTCTTCACGCGACCCATTTGAAGATATGTCCTCCTTCGGTTCGCGCACCACTCCCGTCGGTTTTTACAACGGACAGAATTACGACGGCTACCAAACCATTGACTCTGCCTCGCCATACGGGTTGTACGATATGGCGGGCAACGTCTGGCAATGGACAGGCGATGTGTATGAGGGCATGCACTACCGCTTCATGCGCGGCGGCTCGAAAGATACCTACGACATGGACCTGCGCGTGTGGGTCCGCAACAATGCCACCCCTACTTATTTCAGCCCAGGGGTTGGCTTCCGATGTGTGAGGTAAATCACAGGTAGACAGGTAGATAGGTAGACAGGTATACTTTGCGCTTCAAAATTTGAACCACCTGTTTATGTTTTTCTGGAGTCCACCATGCAAGCCCAATCATCAATCGTAAATCGAAAATCGAAAATTGCCCTTTACCTGCCTCTTATTAAATCCTCGCAGACCAGTCTATTGTTGCTGACTGGCGTAGCTGGCTACCTAAGCGCACATACTGGAATCAATTGGAGTCACTTTCTGCAAATGTTCCCCAGCCTTTTCCTGGCAATTGCAGGCTCCACCATCCTCAACATGTGGTGGGATCAAGACATCGATGCGAAGATGAAGCGCACCCACAAGCGCCCTACTTCTGCAGGTTCTGTGACACGTGAGGAAGTTCTCAAACTCGGCATCATCGTTTCGGTGATCGGTATTGGCTGGGCGTTGCTCGTCAATCCGTTGTACGGCGTGGTGGTTTTTGCAGGTCTTTTTTTCGATGTGGCCGTGTACAGCATGTGGCTCAAACGCCGCACCTGCTGGAGCATCGTTTGGGGCGGCATCTCTGGCGCCATGCCTATCCTTGCTGGGCGTGTTCTCGCTGTAGGTCAGGTTGACATCATCGGAATTTTGCTTGCTTCCGCCGTACTATTCTGGATACCCACTCATACCCTCACCTTCAGCCTCAAGTTTTTTGACGATTATCAAGCGGCGGGTGTGCCAACATTTCCATCCACTTATGGCGAAGCAGTCACCCGCTTTGCAATTGCGTTCTCCAGCGTTATCGCTGCACTGACAATGGGCTGGGCCTCGGTTTGGATCGGAGTTACCGCGGGCGTGCTACGCGTCATCATCGTGTTGAGTGCAGGCCTGTTCTTCCTCGCCGCCACCACCGTCTTCCGTCCGTCAGACCGCGTGAATTTCTCACTGTTCAAATACGCATCCATGTATATGACCTTCGCGATGATTTTGATCATCCCATAATACGACCATTGACCACAGACGATAGACCATTCATCGTCCGCGGTCTGTCGTCCATTGCCCAACCATGAAAATCTCATCCCTCGACCGCACCCTGCTCCTCCTCACTGGCCTGCTGGCTGGCTATCAGATCGCCATCGGCATTGACCAGATGGATAGCGTTTCCATTGTTGCCTACACCATCGCTTTCGGAGTGATTTTGGTGGCGGGGCTTCTCCTTATCATTCTCGGCTTTGAAGTATTGGATGCACCTGTTGTGGTCATCATCTCGACGATCATCCCGTTGACCTTGTCCCTCGGCCTCGTCTGGCAACACCTCGCCTCCCTTCGGACCGTGTACCTGGTCTTCACCATCATCAGTTTCCTCGCTGTGATAGTGACCCGCTCGATCCCCATGCAAAACAAGTTGCCTGTCATCACCATTGCCATTACGCATGGCATCGCAGGAATGACCATCTTCCTGCTACCCATCATCCTCGCCTTTCAAGGACAGATGAAACCATTATTCTCCCTCGTTGGCGTTGGCGGGGCGTTGATCGGCTTGGGCGGTTTATTGCTCTCCTTCCTGAAAACAGGCAAGCCGATATTATCGAGGGATACGATCATGAGATTGTTCCCGATACTGCTGCTGTTGACGACAGCGCTTTTTGTAGCAGGTTTCAAATACGGATAACACACCAACCCTAAAGGTTCAAAGCCTTTAGGGTTTATTTTTTGAAAAGGAGTTACATATGTCCACAAACAGCTTCTTCGCAAAATTCCTTCGTTTCATCGGCATCCTGCTGATGGGACTCACGGGCGGGTTCACCTTGCTTGGCGGCATCGGAACCACCTGTGCGGCACTCTTCCCAACCAAATATGAATCCATGACGGCGCTGGCGCCCTTCCAATGGCTGTACATTCTTTTTGTCATTGCAGGTATCGCCATCGGACTTTGGGGGATCTGGGCGACCATTAAACTTGTAAAAGGCACATCCGATTCGTATTTGATGAGTATGCAGGCGTTGATCGCTGGCGTGCTCATCGGCGGGATTCACATTTATATGTCGCAGATGCTGCGTGGCAAGTCCATGCCTGTGGATGCGGTGGTGTACACCACGGTCTTCACACTGGCGGTCTTCCTCATCCTACGTATTCCTTTCATCTGGCAAGGTGTGGATTTTAGCAAAGGCAATACGAAAAGCAATCTCCCTGCGGGCGGCGCGGCAGCCATCCTGCTGGGATTGATGACCCTCACCATTCAATACACTATGGGTTCCACCCATACATGGGGCGGCGTCAATTACGCGGATACGTTCAACACATCCATGACGGTGATCGGGGTTGGATTGCTGCTTTTGGGGGCGGGGTTATGCATCAGCGTGGCAAATGTTTTGGAAAGGGCTGGCAGGCTGACGGTTCAGGGGCGAAGCGCCTGAGATCGATTAGTGAAATTCGTGTAATTCGCGGCAATTCTTTTGGTCTTGCGCAAGTCTTAAAAAGAAAACATCCCCGTCAAATTGACGGGGATGTCTGTATTATTTTTCCGCTTGTTCGGTAACGGATGTGCCTGCTTTTCGCATCTGGTCTTCCTGCACCATCCGAATTCCATTGCTGACCTGACCGCTCAACTTTGAGATCTGCTCCTGCAACTGCATGAGCGTATCGATCACATAGTTATCGGCATCTACACGGGTGGCTTCGGCTTCGCCGCGTGCCTGGCTGACGATCTGATCGGCACGGCGCTGGGCTTCCTGCACGATCATATCTTTTTGGACGAGCTGGTCGGCTTTGTCGCGCGAGATCTGCAGGGTGCGGTTGGCTTCTTCCTGTGCCTGCGCCATCACACGGTCGCGCTGGGCAACCACCTGCTGCGCCTTTTTTACTTCTTCAGGAATGGCAATTCGCATCTGGTCGATCAGTTCCAGCATCTTGTCTTCATCCACAATGACATTGTGCGTAAAAGGCACGGCCTTCGCGTCGTTGAAGAGTTCTTCCAATCGGTCAATAAGTTGCAGAATGTCCATATTCTTTGCTCCGTAGGTAAAGCAATTCTAGCACAATTTAATCCCGTAACGCATTGGGCGGAGATTGCTCTCCCATGTTAATTACTTTTTCCTTTAAAGCCTTTTCCACAAAGGGCGGCACCATGCTGGAGACATCGCCGCCCAGCGTGACGATCTCGCGCACGGTGGAGGATGACAGGAACGTATGCTGCTCGGCAGTGATGAGGGCGATGGTTTCGACTGCATCTTTTGCAAGACGTTGATTTGCCAGCGCCATGCGGAACTCAAACTCAAAATCAGAGAACACACGCAAACCGCGCACGATCACCTGCGCATCGATCTGTTGGGCAAATTGGATGGTTAATCCGCTATACCCCGTCACTTTGACTTTGGGATTGCCTTTGAACGCTTCCTTCACCAGAGAAATGCGTTCTTCTGGAGAGAACATCAACGATTTCAGTGGTTTGTCATACACAGCCATCACAACTTCATCGAACAACTTGGATGCGCGATTGGCAATATCCATGTGGCCGTAGTGGATCGGGTCGAATGTTCCAGGGAATAATGCTCTTACCATAGGTTAGTCTCGTAGCCTCATAGTTTGGTAGTTATGTAGTTATGTAGTTATTTCGTTATGTGGCTTGAACATTTGGCGTTTCATATCAACCGACTACCAAACTATCAAACCAACCAACTATCTAGCTCACATCCCCTTTGCCTGTCCAGAATCTTTCAAAGGCTTCGGCAAGCAGGGCATGTTCAGGTTGACTTAATTCAGGGTCGCGCTCGAACAAGGCTTGCGCCTGTTCGCGGGCCTTTTCAATTAACTTCACGTCGGTGATGCTCGCCATCTTCAACGTGGTGGCATACCCCGCCTGACGCGTTCCCAAAAATTCTCCAGGGCCGCGCAATTTCAAGTCGAGGTCGGCAAGTTCGAAGCCGCTGTTCGTAGTAGCCATCGCTTGCAAGCGATCATTCTCGGTGGCATCTTCGCGGGTGGGGATCAGCAAACAGGTGGATTGCACCGAGCCGCGTCCCACACGTCCGCGCAATTGATGGAGCTGTGCCAGACCAAATCTGTCTGCGCCTTCGATCAACATCACTGTAGAGTTTGGCACATCCACGCCAACCTCTATAACCGTGGTCGAAACCAAAATGTCAAATTCCTTATCGCGGAACTTCAACATCACTTCATCTTTTTCGGCTGGCTTCATGCGTCCATGCAAGAGGCCAAGTTTCAGATCAGGATACACCTGTTTCGAGAGCGTTTCAAAATCATCCACTGCGGCGCGCGCATCGATCTTTTCACTTTCATCAATGAGCGGATAAACAATGAATGCCTGATTTCCGTTCTTCACCTGCGCACGGATCAATGTGTACGCGCGTTCGCGTTCCTGCGGTCGCAGCACAAACGTGGTCACGGGCTGCCGCCCCTCGGGCATTACATCGATCACAGAAATATCGAGGTCGCCGAACACCGTCAACGCCAGCGAGCGCGGGATCGGTGTCGCCGTCATCACCAGCAAATGCGGGTTCGTGCCTTTGCTGCGAAGCTCGGCGCGCTGTTCCACACCAAAGCGGTGCTGCTCATCGATCACTACAAATTGCAGATCTTTGAAAAGGACATCCGGTTCAATGACCGCGTGCGTGCCAATGACGATTTTGATCGAGCCGTCTTGCAACCCCTGACGGATCGCTTCTTTCTCACTTTCAGTGGTATTGCCCACCAACAAGCGGATCTCACTCTGCTGCATTGTGCCGCCATCCCCTGCGAGCAAGTTAACGAAGTTACGATGATGCTGCTCCGCCAAAATGGACGTCGGTGCCATGATGGCAGCCTGCGCTCCCCCACTGATAACGATGTTCGCGCCCAACGCTGCAACGACCGTCTTACCCGAACCGACATCGCCTTGCACGAGTCTGTTCATGGGTTTGCCGGAGTCCAGGTCTTTGCGAATGTCATCGAGGGAGGTTAACTGGGCAGATGTCAGGGTGAAAGGCAATGTCCCCAGACGGGCAACCAACCACTCATCAGAGACAGAGAAGCGGCGGCCATCCACCGATTTCCAATCCCGCTTCTGGCGCAGCACTCCCATTTGCAGGTAGAAGATCTCGTCAAATCCCAAACGCTCACGCGCAAGTTTGAGGCGTGCCTGCGAATCGGGGAAGTGAACTTGAGTGAGCGCCTCGCCAAGGGAAACAAGCTGCGCAGCGCGGCGAATGGTATCGGGAAGAGCATCCACAACGGCGGGCGCCCAATAGGTGATGACGCTATTCATTTGGTTGCGCAGCCACTTTTGCGTGATGCGCTCGGTCAACGAATAGATGGGAACGATGCGGTTGGTGTGCAGGTTCTCCACTTCAACAGGTTCCCAATCGGGGCTGTTCATCACGAGCCGGCCAAGGTATTGATCGATCTTGCCAGAGACGGAGATCGCCTCGCCTTCTTTGAAGCGGTTCGACAACCACGGCTGGTTGAAATATGAAATGCGAAGAGAGCCCGTGCCATCACCAATGATGACTTCGATGACAGAAGATTTTCCGCCGCGAATGGGACGGGTGTGTACGCTTTGCACAGTTCCCAGCACAGTGACCACATCGTTGTACATTAACGATTGAATCGGCTTGAGCTGGCTGTAATCTTCGTAACGGCGCGGGAAGTAATACAACATGTCGCCGAGGGTTTGCAATCCCAACTTTTCAAGTGACTCTGCATTGCGCGGACCCACGCCTTGCAACACCGTCAACGCGGCGCTCAATGCAGCGGGCGTTTGGCTATGCTTTGCACCCACCACGGCCTCAGAGCGCGGTGGTGGATTCTGGCGCGGTGCTTGTGGACGCGGCTGAGGTTGCTGCGGAGCAGGGCGCGACTGCTGACCTTCAGGCTTTGCTTCCTGTGCAGGTAACGGGGTCTGCTGGCGCTGCTGCGGTTGTTGTGGACGCGGTTGCTGCGGTTGTTGCTGCGGACGAGGCTGTGTCTGTTGTGGCTGTGTCTGCTTTGGTTTTTGCCCCGCTTCGGGATACGTATCGCCAATGCGTTTCCATAATCCCTTGAGCGATTCGGCCCGCCCATCGGGGCTGATCTTTTCGTAGGAGCGCAGACGCGATACCACAGCCTGGATCACTTCTTCGGTAATTCCATCCGCGCGGGCTTCCCCTTCCCAATAATCCAACATTTTGGCAAGTCCACCGATAATGGCGGTATTTTGATATTTATTCTCGTGTTCGAGGCGAAAAAATTTACGAAGTTTTTCCAGAGATGGTTGCATTGTTCAATTTTATCATGGGGAGGGATGGGGAAATCCGTTTTACAGGAGAAATAACAAAAGAGGGTTGCCCTTTTTCGGGCAACCCTCACTATACCTGTATCAAACGACTGAATTATTCAGCAGGGACGGGTTTCTTCAATAGGAAGAGCATACCCGTTGTTACAGCCGTACCGACAAGCAGGGCAACCACATACAGAAGCAGGTTATCCACAGCGTTCGGAATGGGCAGAACAAAGATACCGCCGTGGGGGACATGCAGCTGGCAGCCAAATACCATGGATAAAGCACCAGCAACCGCAGAACCAACCATGATGGATGGGATCACAGCAAATGGGTCGCGGGCGGCGTAGGGAATCGCACCTTCGGTGATGAAGGAAATTCCAAGGACGGCGGTTGCACTGGCGGATTCGCGCTCATCTTCGGTGAAGCGATTCTTGAAGAGATAAGCAGCAAGGGCAATGCCAAGCGGGGGGGTCATTCCAGCGGCCATCACAGCAGCCATAGGGGCAGTCACTTCACTGGCGAGCAAACCAACCGAGAAGGTATATGCCGCTTTGTTCACTGGGCCGCCCATGTCGAAAGCCATCATGGAGCCGAGAATAAGGCCAAGAATGGCCGCGCTGCCTGCCTGCATACCGGTCAACCACTTGGTAAGAGCATTCAATGCTGCACTAACAGGAACACCGACGATGTAGAACATCACCAGGCCAACAACCAAAGAACTGATCAAAGGCAGGATCAACACCGGTTTCAAGCCTGCCAGGTTGCGGGGAAGTTTGATCGCGCCATTCAACCACTGGGTGAAATAGCCAGCAACGAAGCCAGCGATCATTCCACCGAGGAAGCCGGAGCCAGTCAAACCAGCTACGATGCCACCGATCATGCCGGGCGCAAGGCCGGGGCGGTCAGCGATGGAGTAGGAAATATACCCAGCCAGAATCGCAACCATCAAACCGAAGCCACCCTTGGCACCGATCGCAAAGATATTGGCCCACAATGTTGTCCATGCAGTGGCAACAATGGTGGAATTATCCGCAGCGAGGGTTGCATCGTAAGCGCGAATGCCTCGGAAGGCGAAGGCGAAAGCGATCAACAGACCGCCTGCCACGACGAACGGGATCATGTAGGAAACACCCGTCATGAGGTGCTTGTAAGCACCCTTGAAAGAATCACTTGCCTTACCTGTTGCTGTAGCCATTATTCATTCTCTCCTTGGAATAAATTATGAGTTGAGAGCGGTGTTAATTACACCGGCTCCGTCTTTGATTGCCGCATTGCTGGCTGTTTCATAGATCTTCTTGCCGGCAAAACGACTCAAATCCACTTTTACATCGGCAGCGATGACCACGATATCGGCTTCCGCGATCTCGCTATCGGTCAAACGGTTTTCCACGCCGATGGAACCCTGAGTCTCCACCTTGATGGTGTGACCCAATTTCTTCGCACCGCGCTACAGTCCCTCCGCGGCCATATAGGTATGGGCGATACCTGTCGGACATGATGTGATTGCAACGATCTTAACCATTCAACTCTCCTTTCAAATAAAACAAAGCCTCAGCTTTTCAGCTGTTAGATCACAAAAGGTATAATTTCAACCTGTTTTTGGAATTCTTCGATGGCACTGGGTTTGGGCAGATCGCGGCCGAGGCGAGTTACTGCACTCAGGGAAAACGCCGTTGCCAGCCGCGCACAATCTTTCAGTGACATCCTTTTGCTCAGCCCTGCCACCATGCCAGCCACCATCGCATCCCCTGCCCCAACTGTGGACTTCACAACAACCGCAGGTGGACGTGCAATAAAAGCTCGATCCTTTTCAACAAAAAGCGCACCCTCGCTGCCCATTGAAATCACCACATTGGTTGTATCTTCATTGATCAAAGAAATTGCAGATGAATACGCATCAGAAATTTCAGTAAGAGGCTTATTCACCAACGCGCTCAGTTCATGAATATTCGGTTTGATGATGTTAGGTCCAGCTTTCACGGCTTCAACCAAGGCGTCACCGCTTGTATCCAAAAAAACCATACGGTTTTTGGACTTCAAGAACTTGATCAGCTCCGCATAAAAATTGGATGGAAGCCCTGTCTGCAAATTTCCAGAGAGGACAAAACACTCGCACGCCTCTGCCATCGCCTCAACCTGCTCATAAAAACGAGAGACAGCATACTCCCCGGGAATTTGCCCCGGCGTGTTCAAGTCCGTGGTGGTTTGATTGGCCTCATCCATGATCTTGATGTTGATGCGCGTTTCCCCTGGCACGCGGATGAAGCGGTCTTCAATCCCCTTGCGTTGAAAATGACGTTCAAATACATCCGCATTTTCTTCACCAAGGAAACCAGTCACCATCACACCCAATCCGTAATCTGAGAGAAAGGAAGCTACATTGACTCCCTTGCCGCCCGCATCGAAACGCATGGCGCGGCTGCGGTTGACCGTACCCACCTGAAAGTTATCCACAGAGACGGTCTGATCAATGGCGGGGTTAAGGGTGATGGTTGCAATTTTCATAAAGCGCGAACCTCTGCGGCAGTGCGACATGCAAGCGCCTTTTGAGCCAACGCCTGCAAGTCAGTCAATGATGTTTTGCGTAAATGAGCTTTGATGGTCGGGATGGTCGGCACGGTAACGCTTAATTCCTTCACGCCCAGCCCCACCAAAATGGACGCGCCTTTTGTATCGCTCGCCGCGCCGCCACAGACTGCCACCCACTTGCCTTCTTTGGTCGCCGCTTTCACGGTCAGATCCACCATGCGAAGGACAGCGGGGTTGAGTGCATCTGCCTGTTTTGCCAACTGCGGATGGACACGGTCCATTGCGAGGGTGTACTGCGTCAGGTCATTTGTGCCGATGGAGAAAAAGTCCACCAGTTTGGCGAGATGTTCCGCAAGCAGAACCGCGGATGGAACCTCAACCATGATTCCAATTTCAATTTTCGGCGCATTCAACTCGGCGCGGATTTTTTCGGTAATTTCAAGCACTTGCTCCACATCTTCCACAGTGGAGATCATCGGGAACATGATGCGGATATGGACTTCCTTTGCCGCGCGGTACACAGCCCGCAATTGCGGCAGGAACAGGTCAGGCCGCGCAAAACATAGACGAATGCCACGAATACCGAGGAAGGAGTTATCTTCTTTGGGCAAGTCCAAATGCGGAACCTGCTTATCGCCGCCGATATCCAAGGTGCGGATGGTGAGCGGAGCACCGTTCAGCGCCTTCGCCATATCGCGATAGACTTCGTATTGTTCATCTTCTGTGGGAGTTTTGCCGCTTTCCAAAAAGAGGAATTCGGTGCGCATCAGCCCCACACCTTCCGCGCCGTACTCAATTGCCTTCACGGCATCTGCCACGCGGTTCACATTCGCGAAGACTTCTACATTGTGTCCGTCCGTTGTATCGGCAGGAGAAAGGCGTTCGGCAAAATCTGCATTGAGTTGGCGCTCCACTTCTTCGTGAAGTTCCTGCGCGCTGGCAATTTCTTCCGCAAGCGGGTTGAGATACAACTTGCCGTTGAATCCATCCAAAATGCAGTTCGTATTATTTTCGATCTCCAACACGCCCTCCCCCGCCGCCACAATGGCAGGGATGCCCATCGCGCGTGCGATGATGGCTGTGTGCGAGGTCGGCCCGCCTTTGGCAGTGATGAAGCCCAGGATAAGATCAGGGTCGAGGTTGGCAGTGTCGGAAGGAGTAAGGTCATCTGCGATTAACACAGATGGAATGTGTGAGGTCGATGGAGATTCATCTGCAATACCGAGCATGTGACGCAGCACACGCTGGCAGACATCGCTCAAGTCCATGGCGCGGCCTGCAAGCACGGGGTCATCCAGTTTCTTCAACTGGTCAATGCGGATTTGAATGGTCTGTTGCCACGCCCATGCGGCGTTATGTTTTTCTGCAATGAGTTTTTCAGTCTCCTGCAAAAGTTCATCGTCCTGCAAAAACTCGGCATGAACCAAAAAGATGGAAGCCTGCCCCGAACCCAAACGCACTTTCACTTCGTCGTACAACTTGGTCAACTCTTTGTGCGCCGCTTCGATGGCATTCTTGAATTGCTTCTTGCCAGAGGTTGGGCTGGACGGAGAATCTTCTACTTTAATTTCTTTGGGGGTGTGCTGACAAATGGGGCCAACCACAATGCCGTCCGATGCGGGAACTCCCTCAGCGAAGGCAACTGTCGTTTTGGGCTGCCAGTTCAATCGGTCGCGGTTAAGAGGCGCGGCTTGGGTTGTCTCTTCTTCGCCGAGTCCACTTTCGATCCCAGCCTTCAATTCCGCAAGCGCCTCATCTGCATCCACCCCATTTGCAGAAACGCGGACTGCTGCACCTTTGACCGCTCCCAACTTAAGCAGATTGACCAGACTCTTCGCATCCACGACGAGTTCACCGTTTCGCACCCGTACCTGGGCTTGATAGCGCTTCGCAATATTTACCAACTCTGTGGCAGGGCGCGCATGCAGGCCCGTGGGATTGATGATCACGGCTTCAAAATATTTTTCAAAATCAGTTGTGTCGTTTTTTGTGGAGGTTTCGGGACGTTCGCCCGTGAGCGCTTCAATAATATCGAGTTTGTCTATGGTAACAGAAAGGCTGGTAGCGAGTTCATCATCGGATACTACGCCTGTGAGTTTGCGAAGGATGCCGAGGTGTTCGCCAGAGGCGGCGGCGATGCCAACAACGAGGTGAACGACCTCGCCTTCATTCCATTCCACGCCATGAGGAACTTGCAAAACAGCGATGCCTGTTTTCAAAACCAGTTCGCGGTTCTCAGGCATTCCGTGCGGGATGGCGATGCCGTTGGCGAGATAGGTATTGGCTACTTTCTCACGGTCGAACATGCTGTCTACGTAGCGAGGGTCGATGTTGCCATTCTGAATCAACAACCGCGCGACCTGATGGATCGCTTCCTGCTTCGTTTTTGGCGAAGCACCCAATTCAACTTGTGCGGGGTTGAGCTCCAGCATACGACCTCTTTTGGATAGTGAATTGCCAGAAAAGTAGTACCAAAGAACTATAACGAAGGGCAGTGTAAACGATTACATTATCTATGTCAAGGTTTTTGTAAGGATACAATTGATTATTGTGCTTTTATTACAAAAATAGGCTATTTTATTGTCGTTTTCGGCACTTTGTGATACCATAAATCATATAACAACCCCTGTAAAAAGTAATCGTTTTCATTTCTGTTACATCAAAATGGTATAATCCGCTTATGACCAGTATCAAAGATGTCGCCAAAGCCGCTGGAGTGTCCACCGCTACCGTTTCCCGTGTGCTTGCAAACAACGCCCCCATCAAAGCGGAAACACGCGAGCGCGTACTTGAAGCCGTTGCCCAACTAAATTACCGTCCCAACCTGATCGCCCGCAGTTTACGCGCGCAAAAAAGCGCAAAGATCGGTCTGGTGGTCTCTGACATCAGAAATCCGTTCTTCACAGCCATAGGCCGCGCCGTGGAAGATGCCGCCTATGAACAGGGCTATTCTGTGTTGATGTGTAACACTGACGAAAACCCTGAAAAGGAAGAGCTTTACCTAAATCTGCTGCATGATGAAAACGTGGCAGGCGTGATCTTCTCCCCCACTCAGCAATTCAGCGCCACATCCAGCACGTACCACGCAAAGATGCCCTTCGTCATCATTGACCGCGCCGTGGAAAGCAAAGAGACGGATATGGTCCTGCTTGATAATGTATCAGCCGCGTATGACTTAACCGTCCACTTGCTGGAGAATGGATACCGCAAACTGGCGGGTCTCTTCGGTGACGCAAGCACCACAGGGCAGGAACGCAGCCGTGGATTTCATAGAGCACTAAAAGATTACCAACTGAATCCTGCAGCCGCACATTTTATTTCTCCAAGAATTAAACAAGGCTACGATACTACGATCGCACTACTGGAAGGCTCCAATCGTCCTGATGCAATTGTCACCAGCAACAGCTTGTTGACAGCAGGCGCATTGCAAGCCTTGCGCGACAAAAAAATACCCGTACCAAACGAAGTAGCATTGGTCGGGTTCGATGAAACTACATGGGGTGAATTGGTTGACCCTCCTATCACTGTCATGGCACAACCCACGGAAGAGATTGGGCGCACCGCTACGGAACTACTGTTCCAACGCATTCAGGAGCCGTCCCGCTCACCGAAGACTGTGATACTAAAAGGGACTTTGCTGGTAAAGGGGTCCAGCAAAAAGAAATAATTATTTTCTGACCGCCGCGAAGCCGATGCCATTTGGCCCCAAATGCGTGCCGATCACAGCAGTTACATTGACAAACAAAATATCACGGGGGATGGATTTTCGGACGCGGTTCATCAATTCATTCAGCAATTGTCTGGCGCGCGGCTCGGCGTTCGTATGCAGAATGGCGAGCCGTTCCATATCTCCAAGACCCAGCAAAGAATTCAGGATTCGTTCATCCGCCTGCTTCGTAGTGCGGACTGCGCCAATCGGCTTCACTTCCCCATCTTTCAATTCGATCATCGGTTTTATGGATAGCATTCCACCCAGCGCAGCAATCACGCCTGGGACTCGCCCGCTGCGTTTGAGATATTCCATCGTGTCCAGCGCGGCGGAGACTTGTAATCTTTTCCTCGCAGATTCAATCGCATCCAACGCGGACCGTAAACCTGTTTCTGTTTCTTCAGCAGCAGCCAACACTTGAAAGCCCAGCCCAAGGGAAAGGGAGCCGCTATCAATGCAGGTGACTTTATCGGGGAATTCTTTTGCAGCCTGGCGCGCCACATTGACGATGGTGGTCAATTGGCTGGCAGCGTGAATGGAGATGACATGGTCACAGCCGCTCGTGAGCAGAGTCTCATACGGCGTGGTGAAATCTCCAATGGAAGGGGCGGCAGTTGTCGGCGGGGTTTGAAGCGAGGGCAGGCGGTTATAAAACTCCTCGCGGGTGATGCCGATCCCATCTGCGTATTCTTTTCCTTCCAAAACAAGAATGGTCGGCACAACGTGGATCTCGTATTGTTCAATGAGATAAGTGGGCAGGTCTGCGGTTGAGTCTGTGACGATTCCAATTTTCATATCCAAAGTTTAACATAAAAATTCCCAGTCATTGCGAGGGCGGTGTTCTTCCGCCCGATACTTGCGCCGCGCGCCAGTGCGGTGAGCAATCTCCTTCATTGAGTTGGGGATTGCTTCGTCGCAAAGAACAAGAACGCTCCTCGCAATGACGAGCCTTATACTTTCCCCTTGACATACTGTATTCCACACAGTATAATGCTATAAAGGTTGAGATATGGCAAACACTGAATCGCTCGAAAATGTTGTACTGGAACTGAGGCGCGGGGTGATCACCCTGGCGGCGCTCAGCCAATTGGGAACCGAACAATACGGCTACTCCCTGCTGAAACAACTCTCAGACCTGGGCTTGGAAGTGGATCAGGGGACGTTGTATCCGCTGCTGCGCAGGCTGGAGGCTCAGGGGCTGTTGGAGTCGGTTTGGAAATTGGAAGAGGCGCGACCGCGCCGTTACTACGTCATCAGCGCGGAGGGAAAGAAGATCCTCCCCAAGATGAAAAAGGAATGGGCTGGCATTGTGTCTGTGATGGATAAGATGCTGGCATAAGGAAAGGATTGAAAATGAAACTCATTGACCGCTACGTAACCGAAGTAAGCAAACGCCTCCCGCTGGTGAAGGGACGCAAGGATATCGAAAATGAATTGCGCTCCACAATGGAGGATATGCTCGAAGACCGCGCTCAAAAATCAGGCAAGCCTGCCGATGAAGCCATGGAAATTGAACTGCTCAAAGAGTACGGCGCTCCGCAAAAAGTAGCAGAGACTTACAACCCAACGCCCTATCTGATCGGTCCGCGTCTGTTCCCGATGTTCATCATGGTCTTGAAGATCGTTGTCGCGGCAGTGACGCTTGCCATGACCGTCGTAACCATCATCCAGATCGTGACACTCTACCCCATGACAGGGATGGAAGTACTCAAAGTGATCGGCGAAGGATTATTGAATATCGTTTCCGCATCCATTGGTGGGTTTGGAAATGTCGTGCTGGTCTTTGCTCTGATCGAGCGTTTTGCCCCTGCGGCAGAAATTAAGATGGATGAAGATGAAAAATGGGACCCGACTTCGCTAATGAAAGAGCCTGAACCAAGCGACATCAAACCATGGGAGCCAATTCTCGCAATTGTCTTTCTCTTCATTGTGATGAGCATCTTCAACTTCAACCGACAATTCCTGAGCTTGAGCTACAGCGACCATGCTGTTTGGTTCATTGGGTTCGGTGATTTCGTAGCAGACAAGCAAGGCTCGATCCCGTTGTTCTCCGCGGCCTTCTTCCGCTGGCTGCCGTTGATGAACGCCGCTTGGTTGGTCGAGATCATTCTGAATGGAATGCTCATCCGCTCTGGCCGCTGGGATATATCCACCCGATTGTTATCCATCGGTGTCAAAGTCCTTCAAATTGTGATCAATGTGCTGCTGCTGACTGGTCCCTTTATTTTAGGGTTTACCGTCGAAGGACTCACAGCGATACATTTGGATGCTGAAACCGCCCAAGTCATCTTTTCGGCAATGAAACAGGGGATGCCAATTCTGCTGGGGCTGGGAATCTTCGGCAGTGTGGTTGAGATCATCAAAACGGGATACAAAGCCATCACACAGAAACAATCCGTTGGCGCATAAAGCACCAGCAAAAAAACGGGCGCAAGTTTGCGCCCGTTTTGATTCTTTTCTCAAAACTATTCTATCGAGATAATGAACTGATAGTGTGGCTGTGCGCCTTCCTGCACTTCCACTTCCAGCGAGGAATATTTATTGCGGATCACATCTGCGATGCGGTTGGCTTCCACATGGGTCATGCCTTCGCCAAAGAAGAGCGTGACGATCTCATGTTCGCCCGCTTCCGCTTTTTCGAGCAAGTCCATTACACCTTGTTCCACGGTTTCGGCGGAAACGACCAGCTTGCCATCCAACAGCGCAATGACCTGACCATCTTTCACGACCACACCGTCAATTTCAACGGAACGGGTGGCAACGGTGATCTCGCCTGTTTTCACATTGCTGATCGCTTTGGTCATTCTGTCAGCAACAGAATCAACATCCCCGTCGGGAATGAGCGAGAGCATGGCAGCGAGTCCCTGAGGAACGGTGCGACTTGGCACAACGCGCACCTGCTTCACCGTCACATCCTTGGCTTGATTGGCAGCCATGACGATATTCTTGTTATTCGGAAGGATGATAATTTTATCTGTTGGCAGGTTTTCGAACGAACTCAAAATATCCTGCGTGGAGGGGTTCATCGTTTGTCCGCCCGCTACAACGGCGGCAACACCCAAGCTCGCAAAGATACGGCTCAAGCCAGTGCCAGGTGATACCACCACCACGGCAATGTGACCAGGCTCAATCGCCGCAAAATTAATTTGTGAAGCCTTTTGAATATCATCCATTTGCGCGAGCAGGTTTTCGATGGCAACCTTCGTTACCGTGCCGATCCCCATGATGTAATCAATGGGCACGTAGCGGTTCTCGGTCAGCACGTGGATATGCATGCGATACATCCCTTCGCCCTCCCCCACCTGGATGGACGTACCCATTTCTTCGAGCTTTCCGTAAAATGCGCCAAGGTCAAGTTCACCGTTGGGCACAAAATCTACAACAATTTCGTAATCCTGTCCCTCTTCCACTTCTTCCATCGCGTCCTGCAAATTCATGGAAGACATTGGCTGGATCTGCATGGTCGGCGTTTCCAGCGACTCGCCTTGAATATGGCGCAGCATCCCTTCAAGGATGAAGAACAGCCCCTTGCCGCCTGAGTCCACTACGCCAGCCTGCTTGAGGACTGGGAGAAGCTCGGGAGTTTTCTTGACCGCTTCATCTGCGGCCCTCACAGCCACTTCAAAAATTTCGTACGCGTCTTTCGCGGACCCTAAAGCTGCCTCTGTTGCTATGGCAACTTCTTTAATGACGGTTAAGATCGTCCCCTCCACGGGACGGACGACTCCTTTATAAGCCGTATCGCGCGCTTCGCCAAACGCCTTGACGAGAGACTCCTTATCCAGCACGCCTTTCTCATGCACGCCGCGCGAAAATCCGCGCAGGATCTGGCTTGTGATCACACCAGAGTTGCCGCGTGCGCCCATCAACGCGCCTTTAGATACTGCCGCTGCCATCTCACCAAGATTGTGCGTCCCCAAATCCTTGATCTCATTCCAGGCGGCTTGCAGGGTCAATGTCATATTTGTGCCGGTGTCCCCATCAGGCACTGGGAATACATTCAAGGCGTTTACAACATCCTTGTTGGTGCGAAGCCAGGTCACACCTGCATCGATCAGGCGCTTGAATACAAGACCATCTATGGGTTTCTTGCGGAGTACTTCAACGCGAGCGGTATCAATAGCCATGAATTACAGATCTCCTAATCCGTGTCACTGATGCGCAGGCCCGCCACATGCACATTGACCGAGTTTACGCGCAGCCCCAGCGCTTTTTCCACATGGAAGCGCACGGTGTTCGCCACGCTCTCCGCGACCGAATTAATGCGTGTGCCGTACTCCACGATGACGTTGATCTCGATATTGATATCGTCACCTTTGTACTGGACAGATATTCCGCGGGACGGCTCACGCGTAATGGTAGAGACAATCCCGTCTGCCAGGTTTTTTGGCGCCAGCCCCACCACACCGTACGATTTCAAAGTGGCATGATATGCAATGGTTGCCACCGCGTTTGGCGAGATATGGATCCCGCCCAAAGTTGTTGTGTCTTCGCCCATGGTTTCCTCAATACTTTTTCTATTTTGCCCGAGGGGGGAACCCCGCCCGGGCATTCGCATCAGTTCTGACTTGCTTGTTTCTATTTTAACAGCTTAACTTGAAGTTGGTTGCGTTGTATGGTAAAATGCCCTGCCTCCAAAAAGAGGCTATTGTCCCGGAATCATCGTAAGGAAAGGAATTTCATCCAATGGCTAAGTGCAATAACTGCGGCAAGGCAACCACTTTCGGTCACAACCGCTCTTTCTCCCTGCGTGCAACCAACCGCACGTTCAAACCAAACCTTCAGAAGGTTTCGGTGATGGAAAAGGGTCGTTTGGTCAAGAAGACGCTGTGCGCCAAGTGCATCAAGACACTCGGTAAATCAGCTTCGTAAGGTTCGTTCTTCCATCTCGTATCAAAGGTCACGGCGCATGCGCCGTGATTTTTGTTTTAATTCATTTAACGGTAAGTCACGCTACAAGCATGACTTACGAAGAGGATGCAATTTCTTTTAACGCCCTCACCCCTTCAGCTGTGCCTTTAGGATTCTTGAAGGCAGCGTTGCCAGTGACAAAAGCGGTCGCACCTGCTTTTTTCATTAAGGGGAGTGTTTCGGCGTTGATGCCGCCATCCACTTCGAGGTGCGCTGTCGAGCGGAGCGCATTCAGCTTGTTGCGGATCTCCTCCACTTTGCCGATCATCTCAGGCATGAAGGTCTGACCTGAATAGCCAGGGTTGACGCTCATCACGAGAACAAGGTCTGCATAAGGCAAAGCGGAGTCCAATGCGGAGGCGGGGGTGGATGGGTTGAGGGTGATGCCTGCTTTGCACCCGAGAGAGTGGATCTTCTTGATCACTTTTGGCAGGTCGGGGCAGGTTTCCACGTGGACGGTGATGTTGCTCGCACCCGCTTTAGCAAAGGCTTCAATATATTTTTCAGGCTCAGAGATCATGAGATGCACATCCAGCGGAAGTTTGGTGGCGCGCTTACAGGCTTCCACGAAGAGCGGACCAATGGTGATGGTCGGGACGAAGTGACCGTCCATGATGTCCATGTGGAGCCAGTCAGCGCCAGCTGATTCGCAGGCGTGAATTTCATCAGCAAGATGGGTAAAATCTGAGGCAATAATAGAGGGGGCGAGGATGAAGTTTTTCATAGTTGAGTATAAAAACCTGACAGGTCTTAAAGACTTGTCAGGTTTTTGATTATCGAAGAGGGGGATTGAAAGTGAGATAGATCATCAGCCAGAATGGGATGAGGCCACCAACCGCTAGGACGGCCATCAAACCGAGGCCGACGGAGACCCAGTCAATTTCTTCAACGGCATCCCATGCACCGAGTGGAGTAGCAGGCTCGGGTTCAGCTTGAGGCGCCTGTTGGGGCGGGTAATATGGCAATGGAGTAGATTCCGCTTGATGAGGCTGAGTCCGTCCTTTGGCAGTAAGTCGCTCTACAACTTCTGGTTTTAAAGCGATGACAGGTTGTGAAGGCGGCTCTTTCTCTGCCTGTGGCTGCTGCGGGAGCGGATCTGGCTGGGTACCAAATTTGAGGAGCACACGGCCAAGTTGATCGGCGGTCCGATAGCGGGCGGCGGGTTCCTTGGAAAGAACCTTTGTGATGATCTCTTCGAGAGCGATGGGGATATCAGGAATGTATTCGCGGATGGGAATGGGGCGGGCGGAGATGTGCAGGCGCGCAAGTTCATCGGCAGTGGATGCGGTGAAAGGCGGTGTACCGCAAAGCAATTCATACATGACCACACCGAGAGAATACACATCGGATGCGGGCGAGGGCGGCTCCCCTGCTGCCTGCTCGGGCGCGAAATACAGCGGCGAACCCCAGACAACATCGGTGCGTTCGTTGGTTGCGATGGAAGCAAGAGCGCGCGCAATACCAAAGTCTGTAACTTTGAGACGGCCATCATTTGAGACGAGCATGTTGTGCGGTTTCACATCGCAGTGGACGAGTCCGGCGCGGTGGGCGTAGCCGATACCCGCGCAAGCCTGCACGAGCAGAGGGATGCCATCCTGCACAGAGAAACGTCCCTTATCGCGGATGAGCTGCTTCAAGTCTTTACCAGGGATGTACTCCATAACGATGTAGAGCAAATTGTCAGCAAAGCCGAAGTCATGCACGGTGACAATGTTGGGATGCGAAAGATTCGCAGCGGCTCGCGCTTCGAGCCTGAATTGGTTCTGGAATTCGGGGTTGGTGGAAAAGTCCTTGCGCAGGACTTTAATGGCAACATAGCGATCCAGCATAAGATCGCGGGAACGATATACGTCGGCCATGCCCCCGGAGCCGAGTTTTTCGAGGAGTTGATATCTATCGTTAAGAAGTGCGCCTTCGCTCATAAGGTGGGATTATATCGTAATTGGGTGGCAGGGATTATAAATAACCAAATCTTCCGTTGGTGGCTGCGGCGACCAGAATCCAGTCTATGAAGGAATCCGCTGTCACCGACCAGCAAAATGGATAGGACTGTGAGTCTTGAAATACATCCTGTAAATTTAGTCCACCGGGATCCAGAAAGAAAAAGATGCACATAAACCCATATTCGAGAGGATTTCGAGGTCGCAGCGTTCCTATTTTCAGGAACCCGTTTCATAATGCCCGCCCTGCCGGTAAAGTATGGATGCCATTCTTCCGCCACGTTTTATTCTTACGTACTTCTCAATTTACAGAGCTAACAGCTTAGTACCTGTCTCAAGTATCTTTTGCCTTTATAGCTTCCACGATCTGACGAATAGAATCGATTACCAATTCGGGTTCTGAATTTTGAATGAAGTGATCAGAATATTTGGAGAAATATTGTTTGCTCTCGCTAGACATCTTTAAGAACTCAGACTGCAGCCTCGTTTCGATGATATTCATTTCATCCGAATCGGCAGCACGGGTCAGAACGATCAACGGAAAATCAAATGGAGCATGTCTGCCTTGCACCTGCTCCATGCTTGCAATCCGGTCAATGTTCTCATCATTTTTTGAAGGGTCTTTGACAAACGCCCACATACGGCTTGCTTTTTCTTTTGAAAGAACCTTTTCAAACTGCTCATATTTATCTTCATGAACAGCGTCGATCAATACCATCGCTGCAATTTCATCAGGGTATTGACGAGCAAACCAGCGGGCGTTAATTCCACTCCACGAATGGGCGACCAGAATGTACGGCGGATGGAGGTCCGCAGACAGCAGCAAACTCCTCAGATCGCTGACTATGTCCTTGCAAGTCCTTGGAATTGAAGCCTTTTCGCTTTTCCCTAAGCCTGCCCTGCTGTAACTGAAAACTTTTGAAAAGGTTGCTACTTCTGGCTGAACTTTTGTCCAATCTTCCGATGTGCCACCCAACCCTGCTTCAAGAATCACTGTGGTTTCGCCTTCCCCAGAAAGCAACCCAAACAAGCGATGTCCATCCACCACTGCGATTACTTCGAACGTTTCCATTTTTTCTCTCCCAATGCCCTGTTTTATCGGATCAAGTTCTCAACTTTAGCCAGGAACTGCTCAGCTTCATCTTTTTTCCCAAAACTACACGGTTCTGTTCTCTGACCATCTTTAAAAGTAAATTTCAACCCGTACGTTGTTGGACCCTCCGTCCAATCGTGTGTAGTGACTTCAACCTTCACAATATCGCTAAATTTATAAGTTTTTCTGCGAAGAGGAGCGAGCGTAGATTCATAAGAATAATGAACCGTTTTGGAACTGACCGTAAACCGTAAAGTTTGATTTAGTCCCAAAAGGCCGGCCAGCATGAACATTCCCCCAAGCACTATTGCGCCGATCGAAATAATGACAAGAAATACGAAGTAAAGGCTGAATTCCCCCCAATTAGGCCTGAGAAATTCATACGGTGCAAGGACAGCAGGGATCACCCCGATAAGAAAAAGGAAAACCCTTAATCTTTAGTTTCCGCTAACATAAAGTAGGGGAAGGAGTTGAAGGAGGGATTTTAGCTAATCGCGCCAGGTGACCAGCGGGTAAATGTGAAGTTGCTGAATTCTTTTTTCGAAGTCGTC
>Ga0172373_10000237_pt1 | contig 88161 bp, 85 predicted proteins | sample Lak10m_2_FD_114546 | JGI IMG/M metagenome (GOLD analysis project Ga0172373, IMG submission 114546) | Freshwater microbial communities from Kabuno Bay, South-Kivu, Congo - kab_092012_10m | ecosystem: Environmental > Aquatic > Freshwater > Lake | place: Democratic Republic of the Congo...
AGAAATCATACAAAAAAATGCAAGTTTTTATACCTTAAAGATACGAAACTTGCAGATTAAAACAATGAAAAATAAATCTATTTTATTAACAATCAAATATTTAAACTCTTTTTAAGGGTTGACGAAAATAGTTAGAATAACGTAACTTTATACAAAATTCAAAAGATATGAGAGGTTTTTACAGCATAATTTTACTAATCGCTTCCAATATTTTCATGACATTTGCTTGGTATGGACATTTGAAATTCAGTAATCATAAAAAATTAGCTGGTTTAGGAATATTGAGCGTCATCTTTGTTAGCTGGGGTTTGGCTTTCTTTGAATATTGCTTACAAGTGCCAGCAAATAGACTTGGCTTTAAAGATAAAGGCGGACCATTTTCACTTCTTGAGTTAAAGGTAATCCAAGAAGTAATTACCTTAATCGTTTTTATTGTTTTCTCAAGTATATTATTTAAAAATGAAACTTTAAAAACGAATCATTTAATAGGTTTGTTTTTCCTGGTGTTGGCCGTTTATTTTGTTTTTAAGAAGTAAATGGAAAACGCTTATTGACCAAATACATACACAAAAACAAAACAAGTAACATACTACCAAAACTTAGTAATTCATTGACTATTCCAAAAAATGAAAGTCCAACCAAAAAAAACAATATCAAATTAACTATCATGCCAAACAAAACGGTTTTTTGATGACTAAAACCAGCTTGAACCAATCGTTGATACGCATGTTTACGATGCGCCTGCCCTATATTCTCTTGGTTTAAAAATCGTCTAACAAGAGTATATGTTGCATCAAACCAAAATAAGGAAGATAGAATCAACCCTTCAAAAAGATTTACCGCTTGTTGATTATGAAAATAAAACAGTAAAATGATAATTGTATACCCCAATAAAGTACTCCCTACATCCCCCATGAAAATCTTTGCCTTATCCCAATTCCAAGGTAAAAATCCAAGTAATGCCATCAATAAAAACAACAAGAAACTTTCTCCTGTAAAGAAATACAATGCAACAATTACAAAAATAGACTCTGTACTTGCATAACCATCGATGCCATCGATAAAATTGAACAAATTAATAAACCAGATAATGGTGAAAAATGCTAAAGTATTTAATATGTAGGGGTTTGAATAGACAATAAATCCTAAATCGATTGAATTAAATCCTCCAATAAAATACAAACCTAAACCAGAAACGATAGCTTGAACCAACAATCTTGGTTTATTCTTCAAAGTATAAATATCATCCAATAAACTAATTATAGATAATAAAAGCCCAGAAAACAATGCTAAAAACAGGGATTTATCTATCTGATTATAGTAATACAAAATACTAATACTCAAAAACCAGGTCAAGGCAATAGCTATTCCACCTCCTCGAGGAGTAGGTATAGTATGCGAGCTACGTTCATTTGGCAAATCAATTATTGCTTTTTTGATTGCAAATTTGCGCGTTACATATGTTAAACCGTACGATAAAATTCCTACTACTATTAAATAAATCGTCATTGACAAATGTTTGTTGAAACTCCAAATAGTTTCTATCACAAAAATAGAAGAAAGAAACAGAATTCTTTAACTTTACTAATTCAAAAGTTGATTATATATGATAATTGCTAATTTATTTAAAAACAGATCTACTACTTTATTAGTAATTATGTGCTTATATGTGTTTTTTCTTCCATTTAGACATCAAATTAGTTCAGTTATTGGTTTTATACTTTTGTTGTTTTTCTTTCTCGACAAGGAAACTACTATTCGTTCAAAATTCTATCAACTCACTAAAAACAAAATTGCTCTATTATCACTTACACTGTACCTCGTTCACATTGTTGGTTTGTTGTACACCCGTAATTTCAAGTATGCAGGTTTAGACCTCGAAATCAAACTTCCACTACTCACCTTACCATTTGTACTTTTTACAGAGAAATCATTAACAAAAACGCATCAACGCATTGTTTTAAAATACTTTACATTCGGTAATTTAGCAGCCATTTTTTGGTGTTTAATTGCTAGTAGTTTGAAATATTATCAAACAAAAAATAGTTCTGAATTTTTCTACAATGAAATCTCAAAATTTATGCATCCAAGCTATTTTTCGATGTATTTAGGATTTAATGTTTTAGCTATTATTCAAGTCATTCGTGAAAATCTCTATGGCGAACTAGAAAAAAATACAAAAAAAATAATTCTCCTTACGCTACTTTGCACTTTCTTTTTGGCTTTTATTGTGCTATTATCCTCCAAAGCAGGTATTTTAATTCTTTGCATTCTTTTGGGTATTATAACTGTTAAAGATCTTCTCAAACGAAAGTTTTTTCTCTTTAGTTATTTTTCTTTAATCATAGCATGTGCACTCTTTTTCATTCTTTCGAACCAAAATGCTACAACTACAAAACGTTTTCGTGAAGTGAAAAATGAAATTGCAACTACACAAGTAAAAAAACCAGAAGAAAAAATTGGGTCGTCTGATACACGTGTTGAAGTATGGAAAGCAAGCATACAGTTAATTAAAACCAATTACATCATAGGAGTAGGTACAGGAGACATCAAAGATGAATTAAACAAACAATACCAAAAAAACAAGTTCGTCTTGGGGTATTCCAATAACTACAATAGTCACAACCAATTCCTACAGTTCTTTCTACTATTTGGAATTATTGGCTTGCTTATCTTTCTTGTAATTATCTTTTTAACTGTAAAAAATGGCTTACAAACTAAAAATATTCTTTTAGTTCAATTTATCGCATTAATCACATTAAATATGTTATTAGAATCCATGCTTGAATCTAAAGCAGGAGTAGAATTCTACGCATTTTTTCTGCCATTTTTGATTCAAACGAAACATTTACAAAAAGGCTAATTAATTGCCTTGATTTTGGTAAAAAGTGACCATTTCAGCAATTCCTTTTTCCAAATCTTCTGGTGATGAAAAACCTGCTTGCTCAAGATTTGGGGTGACTATTAACTGACCAAACAATTTTTCAACTATTCCTGGCTTAACCTTGTTTAATAAGGTTAATAAAAATGAAGGAATTGAAAATAAGTGAGTACGAAATCCTAATGATTTACTAATGATTTGCACCAAATCTTTGGTTGTAACAGAAAAAGAATCTCTTACTACATAACACGCAGATTTATTTAACTCTAACGCATACTGACAGTATCGAACGAGGGTATGGATGTAAATAAAATCACGCTTACTATGTGCATTACCGAAAGGTAAAGGGATTTTTTTATCTACTAATGTAATCAAACGCATCATGTTTCCAGGTGCATTTCCACCTCCATATATCATAGGAGGTCTAATACAAATTACGATAAAAGTATCAGATGCCATTCTCAACAATGCTTCGTCAGCCTTTAATTTAGATCGTCCATATGGATTCGTTGGAAGTTCTTTTGTTTCAATAGAAAGTTGATCTACTGAACCATATACAGCTATCGTGCTTAATTGTAAAAATTGCTGTACTCCAGCTTCTTTCGCTAACGTTGCAAGATGTATTGCTAACTCAAAATTAACACGGTTATAACTAGCTTCGTCCGTTATTTTTGGTTGATGAACAATAGCAGTACAGTTAATTACGATGTCAACATCTTGAAAAATTGATGGTTCAATTGTAAAATAATCTGCAACCAAAACCTCATTTTCATAACCTGTTGGCGTACGTGTAAGTGATGTAAAAACATAGCTCGTACTTAAATTTGAAACTATATTTCGAGCTACAAAGCTACTTCCTCCTACGACTAAAACACGTTTCATTTTTTAGTAAAAAATTGTTTAAACTTAGGTAACAACCTGAAAAATGGATACAATACAGATACCGATAAGCCATTTATTTTGAAAGACTTATAACACTCAATGTTTTGGTTATAAATATTTTTAAAATTTTTATTAGTCGCACCACCTAACCTCATTTTAATCAGTGGTAGCGCTAAATAACACGATGAAATTTGATGCTTTTCAAGAAAACGCAACATTAACTCAAAATCAGCAGCTAATTTGATCGATAAATTAAAATATCCAAATTGTTCGTAAATTGATTTTTTAACAAAAAAAGTAGGATGTGCTGGATGCCAACCTGTCTTAAATGAACCTTTAACAAATTCATTCCCCTTCCAATACCTTACTTGTTTATCTGTATTTATTGGGTCAACATAGGTCAAATCAGAAAACAAACTATCTGTTTTAGCTTCTTCCAAACGATTCACAACATGTTCAATCACATAGTTATCCGTGTAAAAATCATCCGAATTTAACACTGCTACATAATCACCAGTAGCTAACTTTAAGCCCTTATTCATTGCATCATAAATCCCTTTGTCAGGTTCACTGACAACAATATGAATGCGATCTCCATACGATTTTATGATATTCAATGTATCATCTTTCGATGCACCATCTATAATAATATACTCAATATTGCTATACGTTTGTGCCAATACGGATTCTATAGCTGTTCGGATAAACTTTTCGCTGTTATAACAAACCGTAACTATGCTAATCTTTAAGCTATCCATTATTAAAATTTATTGAGAACCTCTATCACACGTTGAATATCTTCTTCTGTATGAAAATAAGAAATAGGTAAACTTAATGTAGTAGCATGTATTTCAGAAGCAAGCGGAAACTCTTCAGTTCCAAACACGCCTTGCAATGCTTCTTGCTTGTGTGGTGGAATTGGATAATGAATTTCAGTTCGAATATCATGCTCTAACAAATAAGCTTTTAAAGCATCTCTTTGTGGATGACGTATACAATAAATATGATACACATCTTTATATCCATCTTGTAGCACTGGTTTGATATACGTATCTTTTAAACCTTGATGATATAGGTTGGCTAATCGAATCTTATGATTATTGATATCGTCTAATTTCTGTAATTTGATAGATAAAAAACCTGCTTGAACTTCATCTAAACGAGAATTATAACCAACCACTTCATTTACATACTTTACCTTTGACCCATAATTACGTAACATCTTTACTTTGTTAGATAATTCTTCATCATTGGTAGTAATTGCTCCAGCATCTCCAATGGCACCTAAATTTTTGGTTGGATAAAAACTAAAACAACCAAAATCTCCAAAAGTTCCAACTTGTTGACCTTTAAAAGTTGCTCCATGTGCCTGTGCACAATCTTCCAACAATTTCAGATCATGGTGTTTACATATCGCTTGAATAGTATCCATTTCACACGCTTTTCCATACAAATGAACAACCATAATTGCTTTTGTTTTTGAAGTAATTTTCTCTTCAATTTTAGACGCATCTATGTTGTAAGTTTGAATATCTGGTTCAACTAAAACAGGAGTTAAACCAACCTGCATGATTGCTAATATTGTCGCAATATAAGTATTGGATGGAACTATCACCTCCGAACCTTCTTCAAAATCAAAAGCGCGCAAACCTAAAATTAAGGCATCCAAACCTGAAGCTAAACCAACACAATGTTTTGCACCAGTAAACATTGCAAATTCTTGTTCAAAATTCTGAACATTTTGACCTAAAATATACCAACCACCTCGAACTGTTTCGCTAAATGATCTTTCGTATGCTTCAAAAAATGGAGTATTTAATTTCCCTAAATTTTCGTATTCAATCATTGGTAATTTTCAAAAATATAATCTTCTGCCTCATAAAACTCAGAAGCAAAAACCATTAAAATAGCATCTTTGGTGAAATGATGCATCTGATGCCAATCTTTTGGCTCCAATATCAAACATTTGTTTGGTGCATCCAACAAATAATCAGATTGAGTCACCCCATCATTATTTGTGATGATACAACTCCCTTGTATACAGATTGCTGCCTGAATCGTTTTATGATGTCTATGACCTCCTCTCACAGAATCATCCACACCATAAATATAAAAAACTCGTTTTATATCAAAGGGAATTACCTTTTCAATCACCGTTAATTTACCACGTTTATCCGTAAATGTTGTCAAATCGATGCTATAAGCCATATTAATTATTCCTAATTTAAAATATTAATTGCAAAATTAATCATTACTTTTTATCCTAAGCGTTTAAATAACTATACCAATATGTATATATACAAGTGAATTATATATTTACTATTTTAATCTAAATAGAAACCCTTTAAATTCAGACTTTATATTAGATCTATCTAAAGCGTTAAAATCTGTGATTAATTCATATTTTTCGAAAAATTGAGATAAAAATCGATCTTCATTAAAAAACCAACATGGATATCTTGCATCATAAATTTTAGGATGTACTTTTTGAATTGTTAAACGATCCCTTCCTTTAATAAATGGAGTTCTATCAATAATTATATATTCAAAATTTTGTTTTAAAAATAAACTAATTAATGAATTTGGAGATTCAATATACTGTAAAACGCTAGAGCACAATAATACTTTAGGATTGGTGGAATCAAAACAATCATCAATACTTTTATAGAACCTAAGTTGATCATTTTCAAAATGTTCTTGCCCACACAATACAAACTTTTCTTGTTCTACAATATTCCAAGTTAGTTCTACATTTTTTAAAAACCCTTTATTTTGATAATAAGAACTTCCTAATGATCCTCCAAAATCAATTAAATTCAACTTATTACCGTTATTGTTTGCAATCCATAACAATGAGGTAAGTAAAGGAAATGAATATTCTATTTTATCAAATATTACAGAATCTCTTTCACAAATTGCTTCCCCATTTTTAACTTGCAACAAAGACTTTTTTACTTTTTCTAAAATTAAATCTTGATCATAACCAGTTGAATGACTTTTAGCAATCGACCAACTTTTATAATTTCCAGACCAACCATAGAATAAACCCGATAATTTTCTGATTAAAATTGGAGGTAAAAAATCTTTTAATTTTTGCATAGTTAAATTTATTTTATAAAATTCTAATAATCTGTTTATACATTGATTTTAATGTCAAATTATTATTCTGACATCTTATTTATCATTTTGTATTTTTTAAATAAGTTTATTCTGAAAATCAACTTAATCAAAACTTTTAACTTACCTTTAAAATCATTCGCATCCATTAAAGAAAACTGACGAAGATTTTCTAAAAAATCACTTTGTATTACTTGAATTTGCTTCAACGAAAGATCTAATTGTCGAACATAATCTGCATAAAGTTTATGAACAGATTTTTCTGGTAAAGAAAACCATCCTAAATCTACCAAATCATCATTATAAAAACGAACATAATGGAAATGGTAAAAAACAGCATTAAATGTATTATTCGTTGTATGTTCTTTAAAAACTAAATCTGTCGCTTGTTTCTTTACAAATGCATACTGTTGAATATTCCATGGAGCCATACCTCCACCTAAATGCTGAAGCACATGTACACCTTCAAATTGCTTAGTCCAAGTATCCAAATATTTCTGATCTCCAAACTTCCCATCTTCATAACGATCATAACACCATTCCAAACATGCATCCATCCACCAATTTAACACCTTCAATCCGCGCTCATCTTTTTTAAATGTCATAAATTGAACACAATACTTTCCTGCTATTGCTGTACGATCATATTTCGGTGTATATCGATGCTCAGTAATTAATACCGATGCATCTCCCATTTCGTCAAACAAGACCTGTGGAGAACTATAAAAATATAAATCCGCATCTATGTATGTACAGTTTGAAACATCAAAATGATCAAATATATGTAATATTGTTGCAGGGGTACATGTCCAACAATATTCTGCGCGTGAACGTGAAGGTTTAACTTGAAGTAAACGTGGGTTCTCAAATTCTTGCAGTGAAATAACTGTTACATGCGCTAAATTCATTTTTTTTAATAACTCCTCAGAAAGAGAATCAAAACTAAAAATGTAAAGATGAAATTCAATCCCCGTTTGAAGCAACGAATTATACATCGCTAAGCCTCTGCTTAGGTAATTAGAATCAAATAAGGTACAGAAATTATGCATGGTTTATTTTTCGCTTGAAATCAATTTATATTTTTTAGATAATCTTAAAAAATAATTCTCAAAATAGGTATAACTAAAATGACTTAAAACTATAGTAGTTAACAATGTTAATACGACATATACTAGAAATAAATTGCCATTTTTAGGAAGATAAATTAAAATAGCATTGATAATTATCATGTGTAATAAATACATCCCATAACTAATTTTCCCTAACCAGTCCAGAAACGGAATATTGCTTATTTTATAAAATGAATTTGATGAGAAATTTTGTTCAACTATCACGAACATGAAAAATAACATAGGTATAATATCTATAAAATATTTATAAGAAGGTAAAAGACCAATTATCATATTTTCGCTAAACATAATTCCAAAAGATAGAATATAGATAAAGATCGTCGTTTGTTTATTAAAAATTAAACTTTTTAGTGTGAGAAAAATGTTGGGTCTATAAAAACACAAATGAGCTAACAATGCTCCACCAGATAAATACTTCATACACGATATTAAATGGTATTCACCAGCTCTTAATTTTACACCAATGATAAGATAAAAAAATTCGGAAAAAAAGATTAACCCAAGTAACGTAAAAAATAAATAGTTGGTTTTAGTTAAAAACCGAATGATCAAGGGCCAAAAAAGATAAAACTGCTCTTCAACAGAAACACTCCATTGTACACCTAAAATGCTTGATGCTGGAAAATAATTATATATGTGATCAAAATTCGCTAAAAAAAAGACATACATCCAAATTGAAGCACTTTCATTAAAAGTTGGGTCGGTAGCTACAAAAGGAAAGATAAAAAACCCTATAAATACGACTAAAAAATAAAGCGGCCAAATTCTAAAAAAGCGCCTAAAATAAAAAAAGCGCAAATAAATGCGGCCATACTCCTGAATCTCAGAAAAGAGTAAGTAAGTAATTAAAAAACCACTCAAAATAAAGAAAAACAAAACTCCTAAACGATCTCCTTCTCCTCCATTAAAAGTCAATAAAAAATGACAAATGCCGTAAAAATTCGATTTTGGAGATGGAATCCAATAACTACAATCTGCAAGAATTACAGCAATTGAAGCTATGGCCCGAAAACCATTCAAGTTTGAAAAATATACACTTTTCATTTACTTTTTTACAAATAGCTGATAATCTTCAATTCTATCTTTAGCAATTTTCATCCAACTGTACTCATTCTCAATTTTATTTTTACCAATATTCCCAAGTGAAACTCGTAATGATGCATCCTTTAACTTTAAAATTTCTGCTGCTAAATCTTGCACATCATTTTCTAAATAAGTTAATCCATTGCCATCTACACGCTCTTTTGCTTGAACATTCTGACTAATAACAATTGGCAATCCACAAGATGCAGCATCCAACATACTTGTAGATTCTTGTCTTGGCCATACACCAACATCAGCTAATGCATAATATTTTGGTAACTCATGATAAGGAACAAAATCATGTACGATACATCCTTTCTTTGTTTTTATCTCATCTATTTGAGGTCCATTACCCATAAATAAAGCCTTGAATGGCTCACCTTTATTCACTAATTCTTCAATGGCATTTGCTAAACACAAAGGATTTTTTCCTTCCGTAAAACGCCCTGTATATATACAAACAATATCCTCTTCTGTAAAACCAAGTCTGCTTCTTTCAGATGTACGAAACGCTATTTCTTCTTGAGAATTAACCAAAGGTTTAAAAAAATCAGTGTCGACACCTAAACAAGCCAACTTTGTCTTTTCTCGAGGAATACCATAAAACTTCACAGCAATTTCTAAAGCATCTATCGTAGCTGGATAACATCTTGAAGTAACCAAACTGATTAATCTACCAGGAATTGTTCGTGTTAAATAAAATGGTAATCGTTCAAAAAACGTATGCTTATTTTGAGTATACAATGGAAATACAGAGGCTACTGTGTGGTTCGCAGTAAACAATTTGTAATTAAATTTTAACTTATAATATGCACCTTGTAACGTATAAAAAGAAAATGGTTCAAATGTTTGAACAACTTCTGGCTGAATTTCTTCTAATTTCTCTTTGAGATCTTTGAAATATATTTTGTTTAAAAGTGAATCAAATGGTAATCGATGCAATTTAAACCCATCTATTTCTTTTACCCCTACCTCTTGTATGTTTTTACCCAAATATGGTTCGTAAACACTGACATAATCTGGATCATTATAATAAACTTGTGCAGTTGTACTAACAACATGAACCTCATTTCCCAACGCTGCAAGTGCTTTTGGTAAACAGTTTTCAATATAACCCATGTTTTCAGAAAACCAAACTGATAAAAATACAATTTTCATAATCAAATATATTAAGTAGTACGCTCTCTTAAAATAAAAAAAGCAATCAATGCAAAAATCCAAACTCCGCCAGTCATCAAAACTGTAAAAGTAGGCAAACTTAGAAATAAAAAAACGAATGCTAAAAACACACCAAAATATTTACTTGAAAGATGTAAAGAATTAAAAAATAAAAATATAAACCCAAACAGTACAGATAAGACTAATACCCCCAAATAACCTAAATTCATAAACCCATCACTAACAATTCCATTATTAGCATACATATCTGAATTTTGAAAATACTCCATGGATATTATTCGAGCAGATTTATCACTCAATGGACTTGAAAAAAACATATTAAATGGAGAATTTTCAGCAAAATAAAGTGATACATTATCAAAATAATCAAAGTAACACACATTCAATAAAGAAGGGAAGAAAAATGTTCGCATCACTATAGTTCCTCGTAATAAATAGGTATGTAAAACAAATACATCAATAATTGGAAGAATGATCAAAATCAAAAACATACCCGATAAAAAATAAATAATTTTAGACGAATAATTATTTCCCACATAATAAAAAAACAACGTTATTATTGAGGTCATATAAACAATTTTGTTTCCTGATATCACAAAAAGATAAATTAAAATTAAAAACACTAAAAAAGCTTGAACCTTTTTGCCTTTTATCAATAAATACACTAATAAAAGTGGTATTATCGCTTTTACCTCCCAATTATATAAATATTTAATCATTGAAGTCTCTTTCAATGAAAAAGCTGATCTAGTATTGTAAATTTCTTTTAAAATCAAGGTGTTAATATTTATATCTAACTTGTAAACCATAGCAATTGGCACAAGAACTATAAGTGCAAAGCCTATAAAAATAGAGGAACTAGCCTTTTTTGGGATGACTATTGTTGGTAATTTAAGCTTAAAACTCGCTATTGATAGAAAAATTAGAATTAAACAAAAATTTGAATAAATAGGGCCCCGAATTCCATTGCTACATTCAAACATCACTGCATTTGGAATGAAAAAAAACAAAATCAATAGAACATAAATAGCATATATAAATTGACTTTTATAAAAGGTCAACATAGATACTACAACCAAAACTAAATACAACAATTTGTTTTCGAAAAATTTAAGTGTTGAAAAATCTTGTTTAAAGCCTAAATAATCAAATTGAACTGAAATAAAATAGTTATAATATATCTCTAATGAAACAAACACTAGAAGCAGCAAGATGTGTGACAATAAAAAATTACGATTTACAGTTCGTAGTGAATCAACCAATTTATTCATAATGATTTTAACATTTTATCGCCATTTCATAACGTGTAATTATTCTCCTCAACACAATACAAAATATCAAACTCATGAAGACTTCTATACAGACAAAAACATCTAAAAATTGCCTAATAGTCAATTGCTTAAAAAACCATAGCATACAGATAAGTACAAAATAACTCGTTTGCCAAATACTATAATATTTGATCTTCTGCAATGCAATGAAAATTGAACTAAATGATGAAGTAATAAAATTGAACACGAAACTAAACACCAATATTTTAGAATATTCACCCGACAATGAGTATTTCTCACCAAATACGAATCCAAATAAAAATGGTGCCCATAATTGAATGATAATTATTTCAAGTACACTTATTACTACCAAAATATTTAAAATCTTTTTTATTTCTACTAAAATGGTGTTGTTGTTATTGCGATGTTCTGAAACTTGTTGAAATAAAACTTGAGAAATAGTAACCGAAACAAATGCTAATGGTATCGATAAAACCATTTTTGTCAAATCTATATATCCTAATTCTTCTGTAGAATAAAATTTATTAATCAAAATAAATGGTACAATATTAGCAATCGAACTCAATAAAGTTGGTCCTAAGTTGTAAAGCGGAAAATCTTTATATCTAATCGCAGCAAATTTCATTTTCCGAATCGAAATATGTTTAATCGCTATCTTATGATTTCGCTTAATTTGAAATATTCCACTTAAAACATTCGCCAAATTTCCAATTAAATCACCCATAAATAAACCAGACGAACGAAATCCACTCAACAAAACTTGTGTCAATCCTTCAAAAAATCGTCGACTAACTTTGTTTATTGCTGATGATTTATAAAGCTTATTTCTAACTAACCAATAATTTAAAATTTGATAGACGCTAAAAAGCATCGCACTAAAGGGTAATAAATACAAATAATTTACATACCTAGTTGGAAAATTTACCCATTCACAAAACTGATGTTTGAAAAATAACAAGAATAGAAACAATAAAAAACCAAAAAAAACTGTCAATAGTATTGCGAGTGACAATACATTTTTTGAAACAATATCATTTTTTGGTAAAACTACCGCAGACTCATAACGCAACGAACAAAAAATGATAAAAACACTTAACAAATTAAAATAGACTGAAAATGCACCAAAATCTTCTGGTGTATAAACTCTACGTAAATATAATTGTAATACGAGAGGTATTAATTGTGCTAGAACTGTTCCTCCTATAAGGATTAATGAATTCTTTAAAAAATCTGATTTTAATGGAATAAGTTTCATTCAGTATTTTTTGAGAATGAATACTTATTGGTAATCTATTTGATATATTTTTCTAAGCAACAACTGTAGTAACGAAAAAGAGAAAATCAATACTAACCCAACTATCCCATACATAAAAATAATCATACTCTCTTTAACAACAGAATATTTTTGAATCAGAATAGGTGTAGATTTGTTTACTAACTGAAGTCCTGTTTTACTTGATAAACTAGCCTCAATTTTTTGTTTTTCTCTATATAATTCAATCAACGATTTCGATTGATTCTGATAAAATAACTTTTCTATTATCGTATTTGAGGTTTCAGTTGATGCAAGCTTTACTTTCTCAATTTCATCAATACTTAATATTACTTTCTCTAGCAAGAGTTTCAAATTATCCAATCTATTTTTGATGAAATAATTTTCACTCAGTTGATTTTCTAGTTGATTTTTACAAGTTTCAATACTATGAATAGTATTCGATTGAATACTTAATTCAATAAGCGAATAACTAACTTTCACATCAATTTTCTTTACTTGAGAAATCGATTTATTAGCTATTTGACCCTTATTTTTTGAAATAGATTCAAGTATACTCAATATAGACTCCTTAGGTAAAACAGATGATTCGTACAAATAATTAATTTCATACAAATCTTTTTGCTTTTTAGGTTGTGTCAATCGTACTAAAAAACCTAGTAACAAAAATGAAATAAAAGCAACTAAAAATAACTTTTGTTTACGTTTAGTGAATCTAACGAATGAGATAAAAACTCGTTTTAAATCAATTGTATCCTCGTTTTGACTCATAATGATTACTTCGCGTAGTTTACGGATCTTTTCTCTCTAATCACTGTCACTTTTACCTGTCCAGGATACGTCATTTCAGTCTGAATACGTTGAGAAATGGTAAAAGATAATTCATCCGATTTGATATCACTAACTTTCTCTGCTTCCACCAATACACGTAACTCACGACCTGCTTGAATAGCATATGCACTAGTTACTCCATCGTAAGATAAAGCCAAACTTTCTAATTCCTTGATACGTTTAATGTAAGACTCAACTATTTCTCTTCGAGCACCAGGACGAGCCCCAGATACAGCATCACATACTTGTACGATAGGTGCAATTAATGTAGTCATTTCCACTTCATCGTGATGCGCCCCTATAGCATTACAAACATCCGGTTTTTCACCATATTTCTCTGCCAATTTCATTCCTAAAATTGCATGTGGTAATTCAGGCTCCTCATCTGGAACTTTACCTATATCGTGTAATAAACCTGCTCTTTTAGCAACTTTTACATTCAACCCTAATTCTGCCGCCATAATTGCACACATATTAGCAACTTCACGGGAATGCTGTAATAAATTTTGTCCATAAGATGAACGGTATTTCATTCGTCCTACCATACGGGTCAACTCCGGATGTAATCCATGAATTCCTAGATCGATACACGTTCTTTTCCCTGTTTCTGCAATTTCTTCTTCTAACGATTTTTTTGTTTTAGCAACTACTTCTTCAATACGCGCTGGATGAATACGACCGTCTGATACCAATTGATGCAAAGCCAAACGAGCTATCTCTCGACGTACCGGATCAAAACAGGAAAGTATGATAGCCTCAGGCGTATCATCAACCACTATCTCAACGCCTGTAGCAGCTTCTAAGGCACGAATATTTCGTCCCTCTCGACCAATAATTCTTCCTTTTACTTCATCCGATTCTATATTGAATACAGAAACGGCATTTTCAACAGCTTGTTCAGTTGCTACTCTCTGTATAGTTTGTATTACAATCTTCTTAGCTTCTTTATTAGCATTCAATTTCGCTTCTTCCGTAATATCTTTGATGTGAACCATTGCTTGTGTCCGTGCCTCATCAACTAATGCTTCCATCATGTGCGTCTTTGCCTCTTCGACTGTCATACCACTAATCCTAGACAACTCGGCAACGCGTTTTTGCTGAGTTTTCTCTAACTCCTGATTTTTTACTTCTACAGCAGTAAGTTTTGTATCTAACTCAGCCTTTAATTTTTCAATTTCTTTCTCAGAACGGGCTAACTCTTCTGTTTTCTGTGATACTACTTTCTCTTTTGCCTTAAAACGATCTTCATTCGATTGCATTTTTCGTTCACGCTCTTTGATCACTTCTTCGTGCTCTTCTTTTAATTTTAGAAAACGCTCTTTAGCTTGCAAAATCTTATCTTTTTTTAATGCTTCACCATCATGCTCAGCATCCGCTAAAATTTTTGCCGTACGTTTTTTTAATACAATATTTTGAATTACAAAAGCAACAGCTCCTCCAGTAATCAAACCAATCAAACTCCCTAATAAAATATCCTCTACACTCATTTTTTTTTCAATAATAAACCAACTTTTGGCGATTAATACTATAATTTGTTAAGATCCTCTAGTAACATTTCTAATGAAAGTTCTATGTTCTCTAGTTCATTTTGTTGATTTGACTGAACCGGAGTATTAACAGCCTTTGTTGCTAATTGTAAGGCAGTCATTGCCAGTAAATCTTGCATATCTTTAACCGCATAATTCTCTTGCAACAATTTTATTGCACGATTTATATCTTCGGCAGCTTTCAGGATTTTTTCATCTTCTCCTTCATTTACAGTTAAAGGATAAGTTCTACCTGCAAGCGTTATTTTTAATGATAATTTACTCATGATTATTTTTTTAATTGACTTATACAAGAATCGATCTCTTTAACTAAATCATTAATTAACTCATCATGGTTAACTTCCGAAACTACCAAAGAAGTTTGTTCTTCCAACAACAATATCTTATCTTCTAATTGTTTTTTTAGCGAAAGATTTTCTAAATGCATTGAATCGATAATATGCTGTTTTGAAACAACAACTGAAGCGATTTCAGATTGCTTACTCTGCAATGTTGAAACCTCTTTTACTAACGATGCATTTTTTTCGATTTCTTGCTGTAATTCACTTCTAAGATGATAATATTTATCTCGAATTTCCTGAATTATTTGTGTTATACGATCAGACATGTAAACCAACTTTTTTACAAAAATAATATTGTAATCTTAATAAATTAACCATTTAAATAAATACTTCTTAACAATGTTTTTTTATTCCAATAATTTATTTGATAATACTACAATTTAAACAAAAAAAGAGGTTAAAACGTATTGATTAACCTCTTTTTTAATATAATGAATAAACTTATTTATGCTTGTGTGGTTGGAGTACCAAAATTCATCGGTGGAGTACCAGGCATATCTTCTTCACTTATTACTCCCATCGCTTGTTCATATTTCTGAACATTATCCATTAAAGCGCGCATTAATCTTTTCGCATTATTAGGCGTCATAATTATTCTTGATTTAACCTGTGCTTTAGGCATTCCAGGTAACATCTGAACAAAATCGCATATAAATTCTGCATTAGAATGTGTTATAATAGCTAAATTAGAATAGATTCCTGCTGCTGTCTCTTCATTGAGCTCTATTGTTATTTGATTATCTTGATTTTCCATTGTTAATTCAAATAAAAAAAGGGCTTATTTTCATAAGCCCTCTTGATAAAAATTAATTTTAATTTTCTTGTAAATCTTCAATCGTTTCTTTTGAAGATACTACCATTTTTTGGAATTTACGAGTCCCTGTACCTGCTGGAATTAAATGACCAACAATAACATTTTCTTTTAATCCTAATAAATGGTCTTCTTTACCAGAAATAGCAGCCTCATTCAATACTTTTGTTGTTTCTTGGAAAGAAGCAGCTGAAATAAATGATTGAGTCTGTAGCGATGCACGTGTTATTCCTTGTAACAAAGGAGTTGATGTTGCTGGAACAGCTTCTCTTGCAACTGCCAATTTCTTGTCAGAGCGTTTCAACTGAGAGTTTTCGTCACGTAATTTACGCGCAGAAACAATTTGTCCAGAACGTAATTCACTTGAATCACCAGCATCTGTTACTACCATCATACCAAACAATGCGTCATTCTCTTCCATGAAATCTGCTTTATGCACAGACTGACCTTCTAAGAATTTAGTGTCCCCACCGTCTACGATTTCAACTTTTAACATCATTTGACGTACGATAACCTCGAAGTGTTTATCATTGATTTTCACCCCTTGTAAACGATATACCTCTTGAATTTCATTCACGATGTACTCTTGTACTTTCGTAGGACCTTCAATATTTAAGATGTCGTTTGGTGTAATAGCTCCATCAGACAACGGTTGACCAGCACGAACGAAATCATTTTCTTGTACCAAGATATGTTTAGAAAGCGGAACTAAATAACGACGTTCTTCTGCTGTTTTAGAAGTGATAATAATCTCTCTATTTCCACGTTTAATTTTACCAAATGCTGCAATACCATCAATTTCAGAAACGACTGCAGGATTAGATGGATTTCTTGCCTCAAATAACTCAGTTACTCGTGGTAAACCTCCAGTGATATCCCCTGTTTTACCAGAAACACGAGGAATTTTCACCAAAGTAACACCTGCTTCCACTTTATCGCCCTCGTTTACTGAAACGTGAGCATCAACTGGTAAACTATATTCGCGTAAAACTTCTTTCGTTTTAGGGTTAATAATATGTATCGCCGGATTTTTCTTCTTATCACGTGATTCGATAATCACGATTTCAGTAAATCCTGTTTGCTCATCGACTTCTTCACGATAAGTGATTCCTTCAATTACATTGTCATAAACAACTTTACCAGAAACTTCCGAAACGATTACAGCGTTGTAAGGGTCCCATTTACAGATAACGTCTCCTTTTTTAACTTTTGTATTATTATCAATCATCAACTCTGAACCATAAGGAACGTTCGTTGACATCAAAACAATACCAGTGTTATCATCTGTAATTTTTAATTCTGCAGAACGACCAACAACGATTTTCTTAACACCATCAGCAGTTTTCAAATCAATTGTACGCAACTCATCAATTTCTAATGAACCAGTCGCTTTCGCTTTCATATCAGAAATATCAGTAGTGTTAGATGCAGTACCCCCAACGTGGAATGTACGTAAAGTCAACTGTGTACCTGGCTCACCAATAGACTGAGCAGCCACAACTCCTACAGTATCCCCTTCTTGTGCTAAACGGTGCGTAGACAAACTTATACCATAACACTTAGCACATACTCCTCTACGCATTTCACACGTAAGAACAGAACGAATTTCTACCTCTTCAATTCCTGCAGCAGTAATTTCTTCTCCAGAATTTTGAGTAATTAAATCACCAGATTTAACAATTAATTTGTTTGTATCTGGATTATAGATATCATGCACTGATGTTCTACCAACAATACGGTCTAATAAAGGCTCAACAATCTCATCATTTTTCTTCAATGCAGTTGCTACCAATCCTCTTAATGTACCACAATCGTTTTGATTGATGATTACATCTTGAGATACATCCACCAAACGACGAGTCAAGTACCCTGCATCGGCAGTTTTAAGTGCCGTATCTGCAAGACCTTTACGAGCACCGTGCGTTGAAATAAAGTACTCTAGAATTGATAATCCTTCCTTAAAGTTAGATAAGATTGGATTCTCAATAATCTCTTGTGCAGAAGCACCAGATTTTTGCGGTTTAGCCATCAATCCCCTCATTCCAGATAACTGACGAATTTGCTCTCTCGATCCACGAGCACCAGAATCAAACATCATGTAAATTGAGTTAAATCCTTGGTTATCGTTTTTCAATTGATCCATCAATGTTTCAGTCAAACGAGAATTTGTATGCGTCCAAATATCAATAATTTGGTTGTAACGCTCATTATTCGTTATAAGACCCATGTTATAGTTATTCATAACTTCTAACACATCAGCCTCAGCTTTACCAACTAACACAGCTTTTTCACTTGGAATAATAATATCATCTAAGTTGAATGATAAACCACCTTTAAATGCCATGTAGTAACCTAATTCCTTGATATCATCTAAGAATTGAGCTGTACGAGCAGTACCTGAAACTTTCAATACGTTACCGATAATGTCTCTTAATGCTTTTTTAGTCAATACATCGTTTACGAAACCAACCTCTCTTGGAACATGTTGATTAAATAATGTACGTCCACATGTAGTGTCAATCATTTGCAAAGTAGGAACTCCATTTTCATCCAAATCATACGTTTTCACTTTGATTGGGGCATGCAATTCTAATTTTCCTTCATTGTGCGCAATGATAACTTCTTCTGGAGAGTAGAAAATACCTCCTTCACCAATTACCTTACGCTCTGGAGTTGATACACGAGCTTTTGTAATATAATACAAACCTAACACCATGTCTTGAGAAGGTACCGCAATCGGAGCACCATTCGCAGGATTCAAAATGTTATGAGAAGCTAACATCAACAACTGAGCTTCCAAAATTGCAGCGTTACCTAAAGGTAAGTGAACCGCCATCTGGTCACCATCGAAATCGGCGTTGAATGCCGTAGTTACCAATGGATGTAAACGAATTGCTTTTCCTTCAATCAATTTTGGTTGGAACGCCTGAATACCTAAACGGTGCAAAGTAGGAGCACGGTTTAATAATACAGGATGTCCTTTCAATATACTCTCTAAAATATCCCAAACTACAGGATCTTTTTTATCTACAATTTTCTTCGCAGATTTCACCGTCTTAACTATACCACGCTCAATCATCTTACGAATAATGAACGGTTTGTATAACTCAGCAGCCATATTTTTTGGAAGACCACATTCGTGTAATTTTAAATCTGGTCCAACAACAATTACCGAACGAGCAGAATAATCCACACGTTTACCAAGTAAGTTTTGACGGAAACGACCTTGTTTACCTTTTAATGAATCAGATAATGATTTCAATGGTCTGTTAGATTCTGTTTTAACAGCACTTGATTTACGAGAGTTATCAAATAATGAATCTACAGATTCTTGAAGCATACGTTTCTCATTACGTAAGATAACTTCAGGCGCCTTGATTTCGATCAAACGTTTTAAACGATTGTTACGAATAATCACACGACGGTACAAGTCATTTAAGTCAGAAGTAGCAAAACGACCTCCATCTAGTGGAACTAATGGACGTAATTCTGGTGGAATAACTGGAACAACTTTCACAATCATCCATTCTGGTCTGTTTTCAATACGTGTTTGAGATTCACGCATAGATTCGACTACCTGTAATCTTTTTAATGCTTCATTTTTACGTTGTACAGAAGTTTCTGTATTTGCGCTATGACGAAGATCGTAGGATAATGTATCTAAATCTAATCCTTTCAATAGGTCATGTAGTGCTTCAGCACCCATTTTTGCAATAAATTTATTAGGATCAGTATCTTCTAAATGGTGATTGTCTTTAGATACTACATCTGATTCTAAAATATCTAAATATTCTTCCTCTGTTAAGAAATCTAAATATTTAAGTGGAGTACCATCTAAATGAGTTGCAGTACCAGCTTGGATAACAACATAACGCTCATAATAAATGATTTGATCCAATTTTTTAGTTGGTAAACCCAATAAGTAACCAATTTTGTTAGGTAACGAACGGAAATACCAAATATGAGCAACAGGAACTACTAATGAGATGTGTCCCATACGCTCACGACGAACTTTCTTCTCTGTAACTTCAACTCCACAACGGTCACACACGATTCCTTTGTAACGAATTCGTTTGTATTTACCACAGTGACATTCATAATCTTTAACAGGTCCAAAAATACGTTCACAAAACAAACCATCTCTTTCTGGTTTGTATGTTCTATAATTGATAGTTTCAGGTTTTAATACCTCACCACTTGACTGCTCCAGAATAATCTCTGGAGAAGCAAGTGAAATAGTGATTTTATTAAAACTACTTTGTTTTTTTGGTGTTTCTTTTCTAAAAGCCATTATATATTGCTTGTTTTCAAATTCAACAACTAGAGAATTAATCCATTGAGATATTCAATCCTAAACCTCTCAATTCATGTAATAATACATTAAATGATTCAGGAATACCTGGTTCTGGAATATTATCTCCTTTTACTATCGCTTCATAAGCTTTAGCACGACCCATAACATCATCCGATTTAACAGTCAGGATTTCTTGAAGGATATTAGCCGCACCAAATGCCTCTAATGCCCAAACCTCCATCTCACCAAAACGTTGACCTCCAAATTTTGCTTTACCACCTAAAGGTTGTTGCGTAATTAACGAATATGGACCGATAGAACGTGCATGCATCTTGTCATCCACCATATGGGATAATTTAAGCATATAAATTACTCCAACTGTTGCTGTCTGATGGAATCTATCTCCGGTACCACCGTCATATAAATAGGTCTTACCTGATCTTGGAACTCCAGCTTTATCTGTCCACTCATTTATTTCATCCGGTGTTGCACCATCAAAAATAGGAGTGGCAAACTTAACACCTAGTTTCTCACCAGCCCAACCAAGAACAGTTTCATAAATTTGTCCTAAGTTCATACGGGAAGGTACACCAAGTGGATTCAAAACGATATCAACAGGTGTTCCATCAGCTAAGAAAGGCATGTCTTCTTGACGAACGATGTTTGCAACAATTCCTTTGTTACCATGACGTCCAGCCATTTTATCACCAACTTTTAACTTACGTTTTTTAGCGATATAAACTTTGGCCATTTTAACAATACCTGCAGGTAACTCATCTCCAACAGAAATATGGAATTTTTTACGTTTATAAGCACCTAATAAATCATTTGCTTTGATAGTAAAGTTATGAATTACTCTACCAATTAATGAGTTTATTTTTGTATCTGCTGTCCAATTTGCAGGATTTACGATAGTATAATCAATAGACAATAAGGCTTTTTGAGAAAATTTACTTCCTTTCTTTATTATTTCCTCTTTGAAATTATTGAAAACACCATTTGATTTTGTTTCACCTAAAATACTAACTAGTTTGTCCACTAATTTGTCTTTAAGTGCATGGAAATCCTTTTCATAATCAGCATCCAAAGACTCCAAAATTGGTTTATCTTGTGCTTTCGATTTTCTATCCTTAACAGATCGAGAGAATAATTTCTTACCAATAACAACTCCCCTTAAAGATGGACCAGCTTTTAAAGAAGCATCTTTTACATCACCAGCTTTATCTCCAAAGATAGCACGTAATAATTTTTCTTCTGGCGATGGATCAGTTTCACCTTTAGGAGTAATTTTACCAATTAAAATATCCCCTTCTTTGATTTCAGCACCAATTCGAATTAAACCATTTTCGTCCAAATCTTTAGTTGCTTCTTCACTTACGTTTGGAATATCTGACGTTAATTCCTCCATTCCTCGTTTAGTATCTCTTACTTCTAAGGTATATTCGTCGATATGTATAGAAGTGAAAATATCATCGCGAACAACTTTCTCGGAAATTACAATCGCATCCTCAAAGTTATATCCTTTCCATGGCATGAAAGCTACTTTAAGGTTTTGTCCTAAAGCCAACTCCCCTTGTTGTGTAGCATATCCCTCACAAAGTACTTGACCTTTTTCAACTTTATCCCCTTTTTTCACAATAGGTTTTAAGTTAATAGTCGTACTTTGATTCGTTTTTTGGAATTTAGTTAAAGGATAATGTTTTGTTTCACTATCAAAACTTACCAGCTTGTCGTCTGCATTCCAATCATATCTAATTACAATCTCATTAGCGTCAACATATTCAACGATACCATTACCTTCTGCGTTAATAAGTACACGTGAATCACGCGCAACTAGACGCTCAATACCAGTACCTACAATCGGAGAATTTGGTTTTAATAAAGGAACAGCTTGACGTTGCATGTTTGATCCCATCAGGGCACGGTTAGCATCATCATGCTCTAAGAATGGTATGGAAGATGCTGCTATAGAAGCAATTTGATTAGCTCCAACATCCATTAAATGCAAATTTTTTGGATTTACAACAGGGAAATCACCTTCAAAACGTGCTTTAACAACATCATTTAAAAATTTTCCTGAATCATCAATATTTGCATTTGCTTGTGCAATCATTTTAGCATCTTCTTCCTCAGCAGTCAAGTAAACAGGCTCATTTAAATTAACCTTACCATCTACTACAGCTCTGTATGGGGTTTCAATGAATCCTAATTTGTTAACTTTAGCATAAACACACAATGAAGAAATCAAACCAATGTTAGGACCTTCAGGAGTTTCGATCGTACACAAACGTCCATAATGCGTATAATGAACATCACGTACCTCAAAACCAGCTCTTTCTCTAGATAAACCACCTGGTCCAAGAGCCGATAAACGGCGTTTGTGAGTTACCTCAGATAATGGATTCGTTTGATCCATAAATTGAGATAATTGGTTAGTTCCGAAGAATGAATTAATTACCGAAGATAATGTTTTTGCATTAATCAAATCGATAGGTGTGAATACCTCGTTGTCACGAACATTCATTCGCTCACGAATTGTTCTAGCCATACGAGCTAAACCAACACCAAACTGAGCATATAATTGTTCACCAACTTTTCTTACACGACGATTAGATAAGTGGTCAATATCATCAACATCTGCTTTTGAATTTATTAATTCAATCAAATATTTAATAATACAAATAATATCGTTTTTAGTTAAAACACGAGATGACTCAGAATCATCCAATTTTAATTTTTTATTTAGTCTAAAACGACCAACCTCACCTAAATCATAACGTGTATCAGAAAAGAATAATTTTTCAAAAACACCTTTAGCAGTTTCATAATCGGGTGGTTCAGCATTTCGTAATTGACGATAAATATGTTCAACCGCTTCTTTTTCAGAATTAGACGTATCTTTCTGTAACGTATTATATATTATTGTAAAATCAGCAGAATTAACATCTTCTTTATGTAAAATTACTGTTTTAACTCCTGCATCAATAATTAAATCAATGTGCTCATCAGCGATAATGGTTTCACGATCTAGAATAACTTCATTACGTTCGATAGATACAACTTCTCCTGTATCCTCATCAACGAAATCTTCTATCCAAGTCTTTAAAACACGAGCAGCAAGTTTTCTACCGATTAATTTTTTCAAATTTACTTTCGTAACTTTAACTTCATCTGCAAGACCGAATATTTCAAGGATATCTTTATCTGTTTCATATCCGATAGCTCTAAACAAAGTTGTTACAGGTAATTTCTTTTTACGATCAATGTAAGCATACATGACATTATTTATGTCTGTAGCGAATTCGATCCAAGAACCTTTAAATGGAATAACACGAGCTGAATAAAGCTTTGTTCCATTAGCATGACGACTTTGACCGAAGAATACACCCGGAGAACGATGCAATTGAGAAACTATTACGCGTTCAGCACCATTTACTACGAATGAACCTTTCGGTGTCATATATGGTATCGTACCTAAATAAACATCTTGAACAATGGTTTCGAAATCCTCATGTTCAGGATCTGTACAATATAACTTCAATTTAGCTTTCAGTGGAACACTGTAAGTTAAACCTCTATCAATACATTCATCAATTGTGTATCTTGGTGGATCAATGAAATAATCCAAGAATTCCAAAACAAATTGATTTCTTGTATCCGTGATAGGAAAATTTTCAGAAAATACTTTAAAAAAACCTTCACTATTTCTGTTTTCTGGAGTAGTTTCCAACTGGAAAAACTCTTGGAAGGATTTTAACTGAATATCCAAGAAATCAGGATATTCAATTGGGTTTTTGCTTGATGCAAAATTTACTCTTGTCGATTTATTGGTTGGTGTTGCCAAGGCTAAAACAATTAATTGAAAATTGGACTCTTACTTACACACATTTAAAAATAGGAATAGGCACAGCTATAAAGCAGTGCCTTTCCTATTTATTTTTTATTGAAATTATTTAATCTCAACTTCAGCACCTGCTTCTACAAGAGCATTTTTAAGTGCTTCAGCTTCGTCTTTAGAGATACCTTCTTTCAAAGTTGAAGGAGCAGCATCAACTAGATCTTTAGATTCTTTCAAACCGTTACCAGTTAATTCTTTCACTAATTTAACAACAGCAAGTTTGTTAGCACCACCTGATTTCAAAATTACATCAAATTCAGTTTTCTCTTCAGCAGCTTCACCTGCACCACCAGCACCACCAGCTACCATTACTGCAGCAGCAGCAGCAGGCTCAATTCCGTACTCGTCTTTTAAAATAGTAGCAAGTTCATTAACTTCTTTTACTGTAAGGTTTACTAGCGTTTCCGCGATTTGTTTTAAATCAGCCATTTTGTTTTGATTTTAAATTTTTAACAATTTTATTTAATAAATTACGCTCTTTCTTCAAGCGTTTTTAGGATACCTGCAATTTTTCCACCTTGACCTTTAAGAGCCGAGATAACATTTTTAGCAGGACTTTGAAGTAATCCAATAATTTCTCCAAGAAGCTCATCTTTAGACTTAATGTTAGCAAGTGTTTCAAGTTGATTATCTCCAATGAAGATTGCCTCACCAACAAATGCACCTTTAAGAATAGGTTTAGCACTTTTTTTACGGAATTCTTGAATTATTTTAGCTGGTACATTACCTACTTCAGCAAACATAATTGATGTAGGACCAGCAAGAACTTCGGATAATTGACCATAATCAATACCTTCCACTCTTTCCATTGCTTTATGAAGAAGTGTATTTTTCACAACTTTTAAAGTAACGCCAGATTGGAAACATTTTCTACGTAAATTATCAATTACATCCACTGTAAGTTCAGAGGTATCTGCCAAATAGAATACACCAGCTTGTGTTAATTCTGCAGTCAGATCGTCTATGTATTTAGCTTTTTCTTCTTTTGTCATAGTTACTAAGTTTTAAGCTAACACAGATTTAGCATCAATTTGAATACTTGGACTCATAGTTGAAGAAATGTACAAACTTTTAATGTAAGTACCTTTAGCTGCAGATGGTTTCAATTTATTCAAAGCAGAAACTAATTCGGCAGCATTATCACGCAATTTAGCACCATCAAAGCTAGCTTTTCCAATACCCGCGTGAATATTACCATATTTATCCACTTTAAAATCAATTTTACCAGCTTTAACTTCTTCAACAGCTTTACCAACTTCCATCGTAACAGTTCCTGTTTTAGGGTTAGGCATTAAAGATCTAGGACCTAAAATTCTACCTAAAGCACCTACTTTCCCCATCACTGAAGGCATAGTGATAATAACGTCGATGTCAGTCCATCCACCTTTGATTTTTTCAATGTAATCATCTAAACCAACATGGTCAGCACCTGCAGCTTTAGCTTCTGCTTCTTTATCAGGAGTACAAAGTACAAGTACTTTAACATCCTTTCCAGTACCATGTGGCAAAGCAACTGTACCGCGAACCATTTGATTAGCTTTTCTAGGATCCACACCTAATCTTACACTGATATCTACAGAAGCGTCGAACTTTGTAGTAGTAATTACCTTAACTAAATCACATGCTTCAACTAAGGTGTAAGACTTTGCTAAATCTACTTTAGCTAAAACCTCTTTTCTTTTTTTAGAAATTCTTCCCATGTTTAACACTATTTAGTTTTAGGTGCATCACCACCTTTAACAGTTACACCCATACTTCTTGCCGTTCCAGCAACCATAGTCATTGCTGCATCTACTGTAAAACAGTTAAGATCTGGCATTTTGTCTTCTGCGATTGTTTTAACTTGATCCCAAGTCATGGATCCAACTTTAGTTTTGTTCGGTGTAGCCGAACCTTTCTTAAGTTTAACAGTTTCCATGATTTGAATCGCTGTTGGAGGAGTTTTGATAACGAAATCAAAGGATTTATCACTATAAACAGTGATAACACATGGTAATACCTTTCCAGGTTTGTCCTGCGTTCTAGCATTGTATTGCTTGCAGAATTCCATAATGTTAACCCCTTTTGCACCTAGTGCGGGACCAACAGGAGGAGCTGGATTGGCTGCACCACCTTTGATCTGTAATTTGATCAATGCTGCTACTTCTTTAGCCATTATATTTAATTTATGTAGTCAACGTGAACGTCAAAAGGGAAGCTTTAGACAATTGGTTCACTCCTACGGGTTAATACAAAATTATATTTCTTTTTCTACTTGCATGTAGCTTAGCTCGAGTAAGTTTTTACGACCAAAAATCTTAACCATTACTTTGAGCTTCTTTTTGTCTTCATTGATTTCATCAATTGTTCCAGAGAAATTATTAAATGGACCATCAATTACTTTGACTGGTTCACCAATAACAAAAGGAATTTTCATTTCTTCCTCAGTTTCTAATAATTCATCCACTTTACCAAGGATACGGTTAACTTCTGATAATCTCATCGGAACAGGATCTCCTCCTTTTTCGGTACCTAAGAAACCAATAACATTAGGAATACCTTTAATAACGTGTTCAACTTCACCAACCAGTGAAGCTTCGATTAACACATAACCAGGAAGATAATTTTTTTCTTTACTAATTTTTTTTCCATTTCTAATTTGGAAAACTTTTTCAGTAGGAATCAATACTTGTTCTACAAAATCAGTTAATTTAAGTCTAGAGATTTCAAGTTCTAGGTATTCTTTAACTTTCTTCTCTTTTCCACTTACAGCACGAACAACATACCATTTCTTTTTAATCTCACTCATAACGATTAATTAAACATTTGATAAATGAAACCTAATAATCCTTTCCAAGCAGATTTTTCTTCTCCTGAAATTCCAAACATGAAATCCATTACAAAGATTAATACAGCGAAAATTAGTGTTGCAACAACTACAATAATTGTATTGTTTTGCAATTCTTTCCAAGTTGGCCAAGAAACGTTATGCACCATTTCGTTGACTGTTTCGTCGATGTATGTTTTAAATTTTGACACTTTACAAAGTATTTATTTGCACGGGCGGTAGGATTCGAACCCACGACCAATGGTTTTGGAGACCACTACTCTACCAGCTGAGCTACGCCCGTGTGTAAAAAGGGGGAACAAGTCCCCCTTTAAGCAATCATTTTTTTAATCTAGTGATTAACCGATAATTTCAGTAACTTGACCAGCACCTACAGTTCTACCACCTTCACGGATAGCGAAACGTAAACCTTTGTCCATAGCTACAGGAACGATTAATTTCACATTGATTGATACGTTATCACCTGGCATTACCATGTCACGTCCGTCAGTTAAGAAAATCTCACCTGTTACATCCGTAGTACGGAAGTAGAATTGTGGACGGTATTTATCATGGAATGGTGTATGACGACCACCTTCTTCTTTTTTCAATACATAGATTTCAGCTTTAAAATCTGTATATGGTTTAACAGATCCTGGTTTAGCGATAACCATACCACGTTTGATTTGAGATTTCTCAATACCACGTAATAAAAGTCCTACGTTATCACCAGCTTCACCTCTATCTAAGATTTTACGGAACATCTCAACCCCAGTACAAGTAGAAGATAATTTAACATCACCCATACCTAAGATATCCACTGCATCACCAGTGTTGATTACACCAGCTTCGATTCTTCCTGTTGCTACAGTACCACGTCCTGTGATTGTAAACACGTCCTCAACTGGCATCAAGAATGGTTTATCAACATCACGAGGAGGTAATTCGATATAAGTATCAACAGCATCCATTAATTCGTCAACTTTAGCAACCCAAGCAGGCTCACCATTTAATGCTCCTAAAGCAGAACCTTGAATAACTGGAGTATTGTCACCATCGTATTTGTAGAAAGATAATAACTCACGTATTTCCATTTCTACTAACTCAAGTAACTCAGCATCATCAACCATATCCACTTTGTTCATGAAAACAACCATTCTTGGAACACCAACTTGGCGACCTAAAAGAATGTGCTCACGAGTTTGTGGCATTGGTCCATCAGTAGCAGCAACTACAAGGATAGCACCATCCATTTGAGCAGCACCTGTAACCATGTTTTTCACGTAATCCGCGTGACCAGGACAGTCAACGTGTGCATAGTGACGGTTAAGAGTTTCATACTCAATGTGAGATGTGTTAATAGTGATACCACGCTCTTTTTCTTCAGGAGCATTGTCAATTGAAGAGAAATCACGTACTGCAGCAAGACCTTTAGACGCTAATACGCTAGAGATAGCAGCAGTTAATGTTGTTTTACCGTGGTCAACGTGACCAATAGTCCCGATGTTAACGTGTGGTTTAGAACGGTTAAAATTTTCTTTAGCCATTGTTTTTGTTACTTTTTTAGTTATTAATTAATTGCCATTTTACAAATATACAAAATTTCACCCAATAATTGGATGAATTTCTGCATGAGCCAATGACGAGAATTGAACTCGTGACCTCTTCCTTACCAAGGAAGCGCTCTACCCCTGAGCTACACCGGCAATCTTTTAAAAAATGAGCGGGAGACGAGATTCGAACTCGCGACCCTCAGCTTGGAAGGCTGACGCTCTACCAACTGAGCTACTCCCGCTTATACTAAATTTTTCAATGTGTTGTGGGGGTAGATGGACTCGAACCAACGATACCGTGAGGTGACAGATTTACAGTCTGCTGCAATAGCCACTATGCGATACCCCCAAAAATGGAGCCGGTGGAGGGATTCGAACCCCCGACCTGCTGATTACAAATCAGCTGCTCTAGCCAACTGAGCTACACCGGCACATTGAATATGGTAATTAAATTTTAAAAGAACGATATATTTTCCCGTTTGGGTTTGCAAATATACAAAGGTTTTTAATCTCGCCAAACATTTTAACAATATTTTTTTGAAAAAAAATAAAGGAGAGCTTTTGACTCTCCTTTAAAATTATAATTTTCAATTAATTATAAAGCTTTTTCTTTTTCTTTCAATACTTGTTTTCGTACGGCTTCAACAGCTAGATCGATTGCTTCCTCGAATGATTTAGCTTGTTTCTTTGCAAAAAGTTCTTTTCCTGGTAAATGAATTTTTACCTCTCCAATTTTATTTTCTACATCAGTAGTATTTTCTAAACGAAGAAAAACTTCACCAGAAACGATGTGATCGTTGAATAAATTAAGTTTTCCCACTTTTTCTTCAATGTAATCTACTAATTTTTTGTCAACTGAAAAGTGAACTGAATGTACTTTAATATCCATGACTTTACTTTTTGTGCCCACGCGGGTGTGCTTGTGAATAAATATTATTTAACTGTGTAAAAGAGCTATGCGTATACACTTGAGTCGCAGAAAGGTTAGCATGACCAAGTATTTTTTTTAACGTTTCTAGTCCTGTTCCATTGTTCAACATATGCGTAGCAAAAGTATGTCTTAGAACATGTGGACTTTTCTTATCCAAGCTCGTTACGAGACCAAGGTAATAATTAATTTTTCTGTAAACAAATTTTGCATATAGATTTTTTCCGTTGCTCAAGATTAAAAGCCTATCTGAATCAGTATTGATTACTGATTTATAATTTTGATAAATTACTATTTGAATTGATAATTCAGGAGAAATCGGAATTATTCTTTCTTTATTTCTCTTTCCTAGAACTTTAATCGAATTATTGGCAACATCTTCTTCTTTTAAATTAATCAATTCACTTAAACGAATTCCTGTTTGATAAAAAAGCTCTAGCATTAACCTATCCCTTACCCCTTCATAATCGTCAAGAAATAAGGAATTAAGTTTTTCAAATTCTAATTCAGATTGTTTCAGAAAGACGGGGAGTCTTTTTTCTAGCTTAGGTCCTTTTAACTTCAACATTGGGTTTTGATCAGTGAACCCTTGTTTTAAACACCAACGATAAAACGTTCTAAGAGTAGATAATTTACGGTTAATTGTACGGTTTGAGCTACCTGAATCAATTAAACAAACTATCCAAGCGCGAATAAGTTGGTAATTTACTTCTTTTAATTCCTCTTGCTTTGTAATAGATACAAAATCGATGAATTGATTTAAGTCGTTTAAATATGCGACAAGGGTGTTTTCTGAAAAACGTTTTTCAGTTTTTAGGTATTCTTCAAACTTTATTAAAATAGAAAAGGGAGCCATAGACTCCCTTAACGTAAACTTTTAAAAAAAGTTTTATAATTCTTGTGCTTGCATTTTAGTTTTGTAAGCAGCTTTAATATTTCCTTGTCTGTTAATTACAGAAGGTTTAACGAACTCCTTACGTGATCTTAACTCAAGCATTACTTTCGTTTTATCGAATTTCTTCTTGTACTTTTTAAGCGCTCTTTCGATGTTTTCGCCTTCTTTTACTGGGATTATTAACATATTTGTGTTTATTAAATTCTAAAATAGGTTACAAATTTAGTTTTTTTTATTGAAATAGCAAGAATTATTTTAAAATTTCTCTTGAAATAACCAATTTTTGTATTTCAGAAGTACCTTCACCTATGGTGCATAGTTTAGCATCTCTATAAAACTTCTCTACTGGGAAGTCTTTTGTATAACCATAACCACCAAAAATCTGCACTGCTTCGTTTGCGGTTCTAACGGCAACTTCAGAAGCATAATACTTCGCTATTGCCGATTCTTTGGTCATTTTCTTCTTATTATTTTTCAAATAAGCAGCTTGGTATAAAAGTAATTCAGCTGCTTCGATTTCAGTAGCCATGTCCGCTAATTTAAAAGCAATGGACTGAAATTTGGAAATAGGTTGTCCAAATTGTTCTCTTTCTTTTGAGTATTTCACAGCTGCTTCATATGCACCTTTAGCAATACCTAGAGCGAGAGCACCTATTGAGATTCTACCGCCATCCAAAATCTGCATTGCTTGTTTAAATCCTTCACCTACAACGCCTATAAGATTTTCTTTAGGAATTCGGCAATCATTAAATATGAGCTCGCATGTTTCAGAAGCGCGCATTCCCATTTTATTTTCTTTTTTCCCAGCACTAAAACCTGGTGTGCCTTTTTCTACAATAAAAGCGGAGGTGCCATTAGAGGCGCCTTTTTCTCCTGTTCGTGCAATAACTACAGCTACGTCGCCTGATTTACCGTGAGTAATAAAGTTTTTTGATCCATTTAATACCCAATGATCACCATCTAGAACAGCAGTTGTATTCATTCCACCCGCATCAGATCCTGTGCCTGTTTCTGTTAACCCCCATGCACCGATCCATTCTGCTGATGCTAATTTCGGAAGGTATTTTTTCTTTTGTTCTTCCGAACCATGGTAATAAATATGACCGGTACACAAAGAATTGTGAGCAGCAACAGAAAGACCTACTGAGCCACAAACCTTTGCAATCTCAGAAACAACTGTTATATATTCAAAATAACTAAATCCAGAACCACCATATTCTTCTGGGATAAAAACACCCATAAGTCCTAATTCACCAAGTTTTTTAAATACATGAATTGGAAACTCTTGTGTTTCATCCCATTCCATAAAATATGGACGAATTTCTTTTTCAGCAAAGTCACGCACCATTTGTGCGATCATTTTTTGGTTTTCATTTTGCTCAAATTCCATTGTTACAAGTATTACGCTGACTTAATTGCTTTTTATTTTTTAGGCTTGAAAATTTATATACTCATTTACAAATGTAAATATGGATATTTATTAACTCTCTTAAAAAATCGAGTTAAATTAAATCAAAAATTTAAATAAATCAAGCTAAAATTAGTTCTAATATCAGTATGTTACTAATTTACTGACATTTTCCGTGTACTTTTTCAAGTTTTCAATTCCATTTAAAAAATCGAGTGAAACTAAAAAATTAAAAGCTTCAACCTTTCCTCCACATTGTTGAATTAGTTCCGCTGCAGCTGATGCTGACCCACCGGTAGCCAGAAGATCATCATGAATTAGTACTTTATCTCCTTCTACAATTGCATCGGTATGTATTTCAATTGTTGCACTACCATATTCTAAATCGTAACTATATGAAAGTTTTTCATACGGTAATTTCCCTTTTTTACGAATAAGCACAAAAGGTAACCCCAATCTAATTGCCAAGGGGTATCCAAATAAAAATCCTCTACTTTCAATTCCTGCAATTTTAGTCAACCCTTTGTCTTTGTATAACGCGACAAGATGGTCCAAAATTTCAGCAGAAAGTTGTGGATTCATCATAATTGTACTGATGTCTTTGAAAATTATTCCTTCTTTTGGGAAATTAGGAACATCTCTGATTACGGATTTAATTTTTTGATCAATCATAAAGTGAGGTATGGTTTTATTTTCAAAAATAATTCATCTGTTAGAACTACAGACATTTTCAGGTCATAAATTGACTTAAATGGTCCATGTTGGTTTCTCAATTTAACAATAGCGTTCGCAATATTCCAATTAACATACGGGTGTTTTTTTAACTCTTCGGCAGTTAACAAATTAATATTTAATTTTTTAACATTATCTGGAGTCAATTGAATGTATGGTTTAATCTCTTCTATTTTTTCAGGTGTCATTTTCCACACTTCCAGTAATTGATCCGCAGTGATAAATCCACCTAATAGTTCTCTTCTTTTGATGATGTTTTTAGCAAAAAATGGACCTATTCCTTTGATTGTAAGCATTTCCTCTTCGGATGCTGCATTGATGTCAATTGGTGTAATTTTCTGTTCTACTATTGGAACTTTGTTAGCCACATTTTGAAAAACTTTTGCTGGGTAAAAAGTAGAATCAATGATTATATCCATTAATTCTTTCGGAATAACAAAAACTCGCTTTAAATCCTCTTTTGATTTGAACCCATATTTACCAAATTTTAAAACTGCTTCTGCCTGTTTTTTAGAAAGTCCTAAGTTAATCCAATCTACAACTGAATACTTGTTGGGGTCGAATTTTGCTCTAGGAATCTTAAACTTTTTCTTCGGATATGAACTCCTAGAATAATTATCTTTTTCCGGCTTAAAATTTTGTACTATTTCTTTTTCTTTCCAATTAAATTTAATTGGTTTATTGGGGGTATAGAAAAGGATTAATCTTGGAATTATTGCTAATAGGATGAATAATAAAAGAAATAAAATAATTGATCTTCTGGATCGTTTGGAAAATTCAAGGTTATTCATATAGTTACACTACCGCGATCTTGTTTTTTTTGCTTGAATTGAACCACATAGAAAATCGGCAGTCCTAGAAGAACGATTAATAAACCCATGCCTGCATTTGTTAAATCATACACTAACAAATCGACACATATAAAAAGTGTAATTACTATGTATAGTATTGGAACAACTGGATATCCCCAGGCTTTGTATGGTCGTTCGGTATTTGGTTCTTTCTTTCTTAGAATGAATATTCCTAGAATAGTTAGAATATAAAATAATAAGGAAGCAAAAGTGCTATAAACCAAAAGATCACCGTATTTTCCAGACAAACATAAAACGGATGCCCAAATACATTGTATCCATAATGCATAGCTTGGCACATCGTGTTTATTAATCTTTTTTGCTTTCTTAAAAAACAAACCATCTTTAGCCATCGCATAAAACAATCGTGAACCGGCTAAAATCAGTCCATTATTACAACCGAATGTAGAAATTAAAATTAAGATCGCCATTATTGTCACACCAGCAGGACCGATGATCATCTCAGCAGCAGCAGCGCCTACGCGATCATTCGAAACAAATTGAAGTCCTTGAGAAACTACATGCATACCATTTGGAGATCCTTTCAAAGGTATCAAAGCAAGGTAAGCGATATTAGCCAGTAAATAGACAACTGTTACAATCAGTGTTCCGAGAAACAAACTTCTAGGAATGTTTTTTTTAGGATTTTTAATCTCGCTTGCAATAAAAGTCACGTTGTTCCATGCATCTGAAGAGAATAATGAATTTATTATCGTAGCTCCTAGAGCCCCCATTAATGCAAAGCCTGTTAATTGTGTTACTTGGATTTTACCAGAATCAAGCACAACTGTTTTGGATGCACTCCAAGCATTTTGGAAATTATTTGCAAATGTATCTGTTTTGAATCCTACCCAAATTCCTAGTACGATTAAAGCAAAAAGTGCAATTAATTTAGCGAAAGTGAATATTAATTGAATTATTTTTCCATTTTTGACTCCACCTACATTCAAAATAGTAAGAAAAATTAAGGAAACAATTGCCACTAATTGTCCATAATTTATGTGTACAAGATTAAACATATTAATCGCTTCATTTGCTAGTGAAGGAAAGAATACCGTTGCATATTTTGCAAAAGCAACTGCCACTGCAGCTATAACTCCTGTTTGAATTACTGCGAATACGGTCCAACCATAGAGAAATGAAATTGTTTTTCCATAGGCTCTTTGAATGTATACATATTGTCCACCTGCATTTGGCATCATGCCTGCAAGCTCTCCATAGCTTAACGCAGCAAACACCGTAATAAGTCCAGTTAGAAACCATAACATCATTAACCAACCTGCAGATCCTATATCTCTTGCCATTGGGGCGGTAACTATAAAAATTCCGGAACCAATCATAGAACCAGCAACTATTGTAGTTGCATCCAGAAGACCTAACGTTTTTTTAAGATTATGGGTAGACAAATTCTGAGTATAAGAATGAATTAATAAATTTTAGCTAAGGATTATTTTTTTTCTTTAGCATACTATGTTTTGCACCATATTTGAAATAAATAAAAGCACCCAAAGCCAGCCAAACAATTAATCGTAACCAGGTATCCAAAGGAAGAGAAATCATCATGAATAAGCAACATATAATTCCAAGAATTGGAATTAAAGGAACAAGTGGTGTTTTAAATGCTCTTGGCAGATCTGGTTGTGTTTTTCTTAATACTATGATTCCGGCACACACTAACACGAATGCAAGTAAGGTACCGATACTTGTCATTTCACCTACTACCGTTGCAGGGACGAATGCAGCAAATAAACTTACAAATACCATGAATAGTAAATTTGATTTAGAAGGAGTACCAAATTTTGGGTGAACTTCGGAAAATACTTTTGGAAGTAATCCATCTTTAGACATCGAAAAGAATACACGGGATTGCCCCATAAGCATCACCATAATCACTGACGAATAACCGGCTAAAATTGCGATAATGATTGCTTTGTTTAACCACGGATATGCAAGTACAAATTTACCAACTGCATTATAGGAACCCATGTGTTCAATTGCAACCGCTACTGGAGCGATACCATCAGCGCCTTGGTATTCTTTATAATTTGCTACCCCTGTCATTACATGAGCGAATAAAATATAAAGTACAGTACATATTACAAGTGAAACTAGGATACCAATAGGCATATCTCTTTTAGGATTTTTTGCTTCTTGTGCTGCCGTTGAGACAGCATCAAAACCAATATAAGCAAAGAAAATCACACCTGCTGCACGAACAATTCCGGACCATCCAAAATGACCGAAAGCACCAGTATTTTCTGGGATAAAAGGTGTATAATTATCCGTATTTATATAACCCCAACCCAGCGCGATAAAAATCAAAACTACAATTACTTTTAGAGCTACGATTATTCCATTTACAATAGCCGATTCTTTCGTTCCTCTTATAAGCAATAATGACATCGCTACGACTATAAAAACTGCTGGTAAATTCATATATCCACTAATCACAGAACCATCTGCTAATGTCATTGTTTCCCAAGGCGACAATGTCCATTGATCGGGTATATGAATGTTATAATATTCCACAAATTTGGCTAGGTATCTAGACCAACTAATTGCTACAGTAGCAGCTCCTACAGCATATTCAAGCACTAAATCCCAACCAATTATCCATGCAATAAATTCTCCCATAGTAGCATAGGAATATGTATAAGCACTTCCAGCAACTGGAATCATTGAAGCAAATTCTGCATAACATAAACCAGCGAAGGCACAGGCAATTGCAGCAATGATAAACGAAATCGAAACAGCGGGACCTGCGTTGTTTGCTGCTGCCGAACCAGTGATAGAGAATAATCCAGCGCCAATAATTGCACCAATCCCTAATAAAACTAAAGCTCTAGCACCAAGTGTTTTTGCTAATCCGTGCTCATTGGATTCATTTTGTAAATCAATTATTGATTTTCTCGCCCAAAGGTTCTTCATTATTGATACGATTAATTATTTGTTAATATAGTAATAGTTTCTTCCAAAGTTTTTGGATTATATCCTAATTCTGTTCTAGATTTTGTAAGATCAAAACCTGTTCTTGGTGGACGCTTAGCTGGTTGGTTTAAGGTAGAAGAAGAAATAATTTCTACGTTATCTGTTGATTTTCCTAGGTGTTTTGCGATACGAAAAACAATTTCATTCACTGCCATTAACTCTGGTCCACATAAATGAAAAATACCAGTTTTGTTTCTATTACAAATTTCAATACATCCCCATGCAAGATCATCTGCCCAAGTAGGCATTCTAAATTGGTCGTTGATGATTTTCATAGGGTCACCTTTGGTTAATGCGTCGATAGACCAAAGTACGATATTTGTTCTGGAAAGGTTATTTGCTGTTCCGTACACAATGATTGTACGTGCGATTGACCAATTTGTATTTTTGGAATTGATTAAAATTTTCTCTGCATCCACTTTTGATTGTCCGTAAATGCTTACTGCAGAAGGTTCGTCTGTTTCTTTATAATTTCCTGTTAAACCATCGAAGATAAAATCGGTTGAGAGTAACTGAAAATGTGCGTTTATTTTTTGAGCTTCCTCCCAAAGTTTTTGAGTAGCATGCACATTTACTTCTTGACATTCATCTGGATTTAATTCGCAGTAATCTACGTTAGTTAGAGCTGCAGTATGGATGATATGAGTTGGTTTATAGGAAGAAAAAACTTCCGTAATTTGTGATTGATTGGTAATATCCATTTCGCGATACGCTTCTTCTGGACAATCTTGATTTCGATTTTTTCCGTTAGAAGTTGCTAAAAATTCAGTCCCTCGTTTTGATAGTATTTTGACAATTTTTTGTCCGAGGAGTCCGTTTGAACCGGTTATAAGGATTCGCATTTTCTGTAAAACGTTTTATTTCAAGAGGTAAATATAGGGATTTGATTGCAGATTACAACCCTTCGACATGTTCAAGCTGAAATTGAAGGTTGAAAAATTAAAAGATAGAAAATGAAAGGAGGTTAAGATAACCATTGAGAAATTTAGAAATTGAAAAATTGAGGAGTTGAGGGATGGAAAGGAGAAGGAAAGTAGTTTAGGCGCTTTGCTTGGTTGAAAGTGGATTAAACTATATAAGGCATAAAAGAAATAAGGGAGGAATGTGTATGTATGGAGAAGTTTTTGGTGGGTTATTTCAATCCTAGAAGTTCGTTGAGGTGTTTGATTTGGGATGGTGTACCGAGAACAAATAATTTAGAATGAGGTACTATTTCTTCTTCTCCGGTTGGGTTTATGATGTATTTCCCTTCAGCAGTTTTGTAACCGATGATGGTTACAGAAGTAATGGTACGAATTTTTAAAACTTTCAGATCTTTTAATTTTTTAAATTGAAATTCGACTGGTAATTCATTAAAAGCTATGGATTCAATATTAACTCCTTCATTGCCTTGTGAACGAATGGAATCTAGAAATTCTACAACATCTGGATTAGCGACTAATGATGCCATGTGGGTACCGCCGATTGAATCTGGCATAATGACGTTGTCTGCACCAGCTAACTTTAACTTTGCTACAGAAGCAGCATGCGTAGCACGAGAAATTATTTTCAAGGATTTATTTAATTCTCTTGCAGAAAGTACAACATATAAGTTATCAGCATCTTTAGGTAGGCACGAAATAACGGCAATTGCCTTATCTAACCTAGCACTAGCAAGCACCTCATCATCAGTAGCGTCCCCTTTGATAAAAACATAATTTTCCAACAGATGGCTTTTTTCAAATTCTTCTGTATTTATGTCTATAATTATCATTGGTGTTTTTTTGCTGTTTAAATCTTCAGCAACCTGTTTTCCTACGCGACCAAAACCGCAAATAACTACGTGATTTTCCATGGTATTTAAGAATTTGTTTGTTCTGTATTGTTTGAGATTAATTTTATAATCTCCGCCCATTATATATTTTGTTATGGAAGAAATCGCTAAAGCGAAGGTACCAAAACTTATTATAATTAGAAAAATTGTAAATAATTTACCTAGGGGTGATAATTGATGTGTTTCTTCAAATCCAACTGTGGCAGTGGTAATTACAGTCATATAAAAAGCGTCTAAAAACGACCACTTTTCAATGAGCATGAAACCAATAGTACCAATTGTAACAATAGCAATTATAATACCCAAAAAGATGTATACTCTTTTGAATAATTTAAGGTTTGCTATGATATTTTTCAAAGTTCCCAAACGGATGGTCTTTTAAGTCTTTTAAAGCCAAAATAATGCTTATGTTCTAATATCCAAGCCATTGCAAAATAAAGTAATAATGGCGAACCTAAAGTAATGAACGATGCATATATAAAACCGACACGTACTTTTGAAGAACTTATTCCCGATTTACGAGCAATCCAAGAACATACCCCATAGGAACGCATTTCAAAAAAGAATGCAATTTTTTGTATCCACTTCATTATTTCAATACTTGGTATGCAATTTTACAAGTCAAACATTTTTTCTTCGCACAAAATTCGTTTTTTAATTCCAATAAACCTTGTGAATCTTTTGCTGAATTTACGGATAATCCTAAATCTTTCCAATTTTTGATAATGCTATTCGCTTCGCTTGGAATATTTTCTAACAACTCCAATGCTTTTTCAGTATATGAATCTTGATCATGATATACACCCCAAAAATAGAGTAATGGTACAACAACATTTATTAGAATTAATGATTTAGTATCCTGAGAAACATTTTTACTATGTCTTTTCGTTACTTTATTAAAATGATAGTGTGTCTCCCAAAACGGTTTGACGCAAAAAATTTCCTGATTAAACCAATGCAACCATTCTTCCAATGGTGTATTTAAGAAATCATAAAACTTTTGATTGGAAGCGATAGTTGAAAATTGTGCGATTCGAAAGGTTGGAAATCCGGCGGAACGTATTCCGAAAAACTTCCAAGAAGAAGTATTCATTTGATTCAAATTGTATTTATTTCGATAAAACACACCTGTATCTTGTAATTTTCTGATATAATTTTCTTCCGAATGTTCAGGAAGCAAATGAGCAATGTCAAACAATATTGCTTCGCTTACGGAATTTGACTCTTTGAAAAAAATATTCTTTGGAATTTTTTGAATTAATTCCAGCATAGGAATTTGATTTACTTTAGTAGCTATAATAGCGGCTAATTGTTCCAAAATAAGTTGATTTATATCGAAATTTAATTCTACCAACCTTTCCTGAAATAGTTTAGTTTTTCGTTCTAATCTTTTAAAAATTGCCGTTTCAATTTGATTATTAATGTATAATTTATCAATCGTCTTTATCGCATCAAAACAAGGTATCCATTTTGTATTGGATAACATTTTAGAAATCTTGTCTAATTGAATTTTTGAAATGTACTTTTTAAGTTCTATCGTTGGGATTTCTTCTCCATTACTAACTACTGGTTTGTCGTAGTTATAAACCACATGTAAAATTACATTGTCGTAAGCAGGATCAATTTGGTGGTTATGTTTGTACCAATCGGAGGCATTGATATGTATTTCGATATTTCCAATCCAGTTGATCCCATCAATGATGATTGAACCATTTGAAAAATCTGGTCCGCTGTCGTAGTTATGTATTCCAAAGGAGGAAATATTTAGTGATCTACCGTCGGTTAGTGTTAAATTTTGAAGTGGAATGTTTTTAGTTTTCCAAAGGTAGTGGAGGTATTCTTCTTTCATAGCATTTTGATTTTTAGATGTTTAAAAAAATTACTCTATATAAGTTAGTGAAAAATATGATTAATGTAACAATTTTTCAATGTGAAAATGTAGCAATTTAAGGGGGGGATTTCGCGGTGCGAAATGAAGGTTTTTCTCTTACTTTTTTTGGCCAAAAAAGTAAGTAAAAAGGCCTTTGTCGCTGGAAAAGCATCGGCTTTTATTTCGAAACGTTCGCTACAAAAACAAAACTCGTCGTTCCTCCTCAAACAGTTGTTTTTGTTACGCTACCTTATTCGATAAAAGCTCGATTTACTTTTCCGATGCGACAGACTTACAATCGCTAATTGGATGTTTCGATTGTAGTTTCAACCGTATGAGGGGTGGAGGATATTTCGCGGTGCGAAATAGATGTTGGATGTAAATGAATTGTAATGTATTGGATGAACTGTATGCATTATGAGCCGCAATGCATTGTGGGGTTACCGTTCGATTTCTATGCTGAAATCTGGGGTAAGGATGAATCGGGCATCGATGGATTTTTCGGTACCGGGCATTTCGAGGCCTTTTATTTTTGCTGTTTTGCCTGTGGTAATGAGGTCTACGATTTGCTTGTCGGTTAATTTTTTATTTAAAAGACCAAAAGGAATTTTGAAGCCACATGTAGCGAAGTTGGCACAGCCGTAAGCAGTTTTTCCTTTGCGTAGATTTACTTGTTTGCATTTAGGACACACTAAGTCTTCCGGATTTTCAGTTTTCTTTTCTTTTTTCTCGCGTGGTTTAGACACTTTCTCTTTCACAGCTGCTTCAGGTTGTTCTGATGCAATTGCAATGACGCGTTTTGTATTGAAAATAACTTCTTCCGTCAATTCAGAAACCATTTGCACTAATTCTTGTTTGAAGGTATCTAACTCGTATTCTCCTTTTTCGATGAGGCGAATTTTACGTTCCCAATTTCCTGTAAGTTCTGGACTTTTTAGTAATTCATTTTGAATCGTATCAATTAAATCTATTCCCGTTTGTGTTGGGACAATATTTTTCTTTTTACGTTCGATGTATTTTCTACGAAATAAGGTTTCAATGATGTTGGCACGTGTGGATGGTCGACCGATACCATTGTCTTTTAGTAGCTCCCTCATTTCTTCGTCTTCGACTTGTTTACCTGCTGTTTCCATGGCACGTAACAAGGTTGCTTCCGTATAATATTTGGGTGGAGATGTCTTTCCTTGATGAATTTTTGGTTCATGTGGTCCAGATTCTCCTTCTTCAAAATGAGGCATTACAGTTTCCTCCTCCCCTTTTTTTCCATTTTCGTCCCCCTGAGTTTGTCGATGGGTTTCATTGCTATACACTTCTCTCCAACCTGGTTCGATGATTTGTTTACCTGTAGCTTTGAATTCCACTTGTCCCACTTTACCAAGCACAGTTGTATTAGAAACTTTACATTCTGGGTAAAAAACAGCGATAAATCGTTTTGCGATTAGGTCGTAGATTTGTTTTTCATTCAACGGTAAACCTTGCGGAAATTCGCCCGTAGGAATAATTGCATGGTGATCTGTTACTTTTTTATCGTCAAAAACTGCTTTCGATTTAGGAATTGGCTTTTGCAATAAAGGAGCAATTAGTCGTTCGTAGGGTTTCATCGCTTGTAGAATCCCTGGCACTTTAGGGTGAATATCTTCTGACAAGTAGGTTGTATCTACACGCGGATAAGTCACTAATTTTTTCTCGTATAAATTTTGAATACCACGTAATGTTTCGTCTGCGGTAAAGGAATATTTTCTGTTTGCTTCTACTTGTAAGGCAGTCAAGTCAAACAATCTTGGATTCCCTTCTTTCCCTTCTTTTTGTTCAAAGGAGGTCACTTCGAAATTATGTTGTTTAAGATATTCTAAGCCTTTTTCAGCTTTTTCTTTGGAACGAATTCGGTCGATTGTAGCTGTAAATTCCGTTTCGCGATATAGTGTTTTTAATTCCCAGTATTCGTCAGTTACAAACGCTTCAATTTCTTTGTGTCGTTGAACAATCATTGACAATGTAGGTGTCTGTACACGTCCGATGGAGAATGTTGCTTTACCTCTACCAAATTTTACGGTAAACAAACGCGTGGCATTCATTCCCAACATCCAATCGCCGATAGCACGCGCGCTTCCAGCTTTGTATAAGTTGTCGTATTTGGTTGACTCTACTAATTTTTCAAAACCTTCTTTGATTGCTTCTTCTGTCAAGGAAGAAATCCATAAGCGTTTGATGGGAACATTGCATTTAGCTTTCAACAATACCCAACGTTGAATCAATTCTCCTTCTTGCCCGGCATCCCCGCAATTTATAACCTCCGTACAGTTTTGAACGAGGCGTTCGATGGTATGAAATTGTTTGATGGATGATTGTTGGTCGATCAGTTTAATTCCAAAACTTGAGGGTACCATTGGTAGATCTTCCAAGCGCCAAAATTTCCATTTTTCGGTATAGTCTTGTGGTTCTTTTAAGGTACACAAATGACCGAAAGTCCAAGTAACTTGATACCCATTTCCTTCCATATAGCCATCTTTTGCTTGCGTAGCGCCGATAATTTTGGCGATATCACGTGCAACACTTGGTTTCTCTGCTATACAAACAATCATAGGAAATTATTGGGAAAGCGAAGATACTGAAAATGTAAAGGATGAAAAAGTGATGTTAATAAGTCGTGAGAAAATAGCTTATGGGAATCTCTAAAAATTGCTTTTTCTTCGTTCAACTTCAAAATTAAACTCCTCATTTACTTGATAAACTGCGGATTTAATTTTTTGTTTGCCTCAAAAAATCTAATTTTTAGAACTCCCATTATTTCCAATAGCGATAAACTACAAATCCGTGTGGATTTTTTTCATCTGCTTCGTAACGTAGAACTTCTTCTTTGTTCCAAGCAGATTCGTCGAATTCAGGGAAAAAAGTATCTGGTTCAAAAGCATGGTCTATGTAGGTGATAAACATTTCGTTTAACCCTTCTTGTGCTAATGCTTCGCGGTATATTTGTCCGCCACCGATAACAAATAATTTACGTTCCTTTTCCGTTTTGAAGTGTTCTACACATTCATTTAATGAAGTAAAAACTTTACAATTTCCAGCGTCAAAATTTGCATTTCGACTTAAAACCACATTTTCTCTATTAGGTAGAGGTCTGTATTTTTCTGGTATCGAATCGTAATTTTTTCTTCCCATGACTACAATTTGTTCTTTTGTGGTGGAGGTAAAAAAACGCATTTCAGCAGGTAAATGCCACATGAGGTCATTGTCTTTACCGATTCCTCGGTTGCTGTCCATTGCTAGGATAAGGGAGAAGTTCATTTGAGTGACGAGTTACGAGTGACGGTCCTTCGAGAGCCTCAGGAACCTTTTAAAATGATGATTCTTGATAGCCTCAGGAACCGATATTGAGTGACTAGTGTTACGATGGTGGGATTAGACTGCGACTGCACCTTTGATGTGTGGATGAGGGTCGTAGTTTGTTAGTTCGAAATCTTCCAATTTGAAGTCGAAGATGTTTTTCACCTCTGGGTTGATTTTCATGGTTGGAAGTGGTCTAAAATCACGTGTTAACTGTAATTTCACTTGTTCGATGTGGTTATTATATAGGTGAGCATCTCCAAAGGTATGGATGAAATCTCCTACTTGTAGATCGCATACTTGAGCAACCATCATTGTTAACAAAGCGTAAGAAGCAATATTAAATGGCACACCTAAAAATGTATCAGCACTACGTTGGTATAATTGGCAGCTTAATTTTCCATCTGCAACATAGAATTGAAACAACGAATGGCAAGGCGGTAAGGCCATGTTATCGACATCTGCTACATTCCAAGCAGAAACCATTAATCTACGAGAATTTGGATTCTTTTTTATTTGGTCGATCAGGTTTGAAATTTGATCTATTGTTCCACCGTTACCATCTGGCCAAGATCTCCATTGGTAACCGTATACAGGTCCTAAATTTCCTTGTGCATCTGCCCATTCATCCCAAATAGATACGTTATGGTCTTTTAGGTATTTAATGTTTGTATCGCCACGTAAAAACCACAATAATTCAACAATAATAGAGCGTAAATGTAATTTTTTTGTTGTGAGTAGAGGGAATCCTTCACTTAGGTCAAAACGCATTTGGTAACCAAAAGTAGAGATTGTACCAGTACCTGTTCTATCTCCTTTTTGAGTCCCATTTTCTAAAATATGATTGAGTAAATCGTGGTATTGTTTCATGTTAATTATGATTGAGAACGTTTATTTATTTCATCGCGTATACGAGAAGCTAATTCATAATCTTCATTTTCAATTGCATCTTTTAATTGTTGCTCCAATTCTTCTACATTGTACGTATTAACAGATTTTTCGATTGGAGCAGAAGTGATTTCTGAGGTTGGTGCATCTTGCTGTAATTCTGCGTTTTCGTCTAATAAAATTCCTGCGCTAGCTAGAATATTTTCGTAGGTATAAATCGGACATTTGAAACGAACTCCTAAAGCAATCGCATCGGAAGTACGTGCATCAATTTCGCTGAATTTACCGTCTTTAGAACAAATCAATTTAGCATAAAAAACACCCTCTACCAAATTGTAAATAATAACTTCAACTACTTCAATTTGAAAAGATTGAGCAAAACTCTTGAATAAATCATGGGTTAATGGTCTCGTAGGAGTCATTTTTTCCAATTCAATAGCAATAGCTTGTGCTTCAAAGCCACCGATGATAATTGGCAAACTTCTTTTACCTCCTGTTTCGGCAAGAACAAGTGCATATGCTCCTGACTGTGTTTGGCTGTAGGATAGTCCTACAATTTCCAATTTTACCTTTTCCATTTATTACTCAAGATATGAAAAACAAAAACCAGTAGTGTTTTCACTACCAGTTTTTATTACAAATTTATTTGATATTATTAATTAGCATTTTTGAAGTTCTTCAATGCTTCTGTCAATTTTGGTAACACTTCAAAAGCATCTCCAACAATACCATAATCTGCTGCTTTAAAGAAAGGTGCTTCTGAATCGGAGTTGATTACTACGATAACTTTAGAACCATTTACACCTGCTAAATGTTGGATTGCACCAGAGATACCTGCAGCGATGTATAAGTTTGGACGAATTGCAACACCTGTTTGTCCAACGTGCTCATGGTGAGGTCTCCAACCGATATCAGCTACTGGACGTGAACAAGCAGTTGCAGCGCCTAATACATTTGCAAGATCTTCAACGATACCCCAGTTTTCTGGTCCTTTTAAACCACGTCCAGCTGATACAACTAAATCAGCTTCTGGTAACGGAATGCTACCTTCTGGTTTTTTCGTGTCAACCACTTTAATTGCAGCAGCGCCAACATTTCCGTTGAAAGATTCAACTGAAGCTGATCCACCTACATTTTCAGGTTGGATAGAATTTGGCAATAAAGAAATGATTTTAACAGCTGTTTTTACGGCTACATTTCCGAATGCTTTTCCAGAAAAAACGTTCACTTTGCATGTAAATCCGTTTGCTGTTTCAGGTAATGCAATTGCTCCAGAGATTAATCCAGCTTTCAAACGAACGGATAAACGAGGAGCAACTGCTTTCGCTACAAGGTCGTGAGAGAAAATTATCACTTCAGCACCTGTCGCCTCAACAGCGCTTGCTACTAAACGCGTAATTTGTTGGTTATCTGCTTCATTGATAGAAGAATCTACTAATACTTTTGTTGCACCATACGCTCCTAATGCTTCTGCACCAGCAGCATTTCCGTATGTAACAACTGTAACTTCTCCTCCTAATTTTTTTGCATATGTTACTGCTTCAAACGAAGCTTTTGCTGCAAAATGGTTTGTATTGATATATACTAATGCTTTCATCTTAAATAACTTTTGCTTCGTTGTGTAACAAATCAACTAATTCTGCTATGTTTGAAGGATCAATCAACTTACATGCTTTTTTCGCATCTGGCAATGCATATGACTCAAAACTTGTGTAAACATCAACAGTTGTTGGCGCGATAACTTCCAAAGGTTTTGTTCTCGCTGCCATGATACCACGCATGTTTGGAATACGTTGTTCAGCCATCCCTTTCGCACAACTTACCACAGCTGGAGTTGCAACTTCAACGATTTGTAAACCTCCAACTATCTCTTGTTCTAAGGTCAATGTTGAACCGTTTACATCTAATTTAGACGCTTGAGAAACAAAAGGAACATCCAAAAATTCTGCTACCATACCAGCAACTTGAGAACCATTATAGTTGATTGTTTCTTTACCTGTCAACACTAAATCAAAGTTATTTTTCTTTGCGTAGTCTGCGATTTGAGCAGCAACAAAAAATGCATCTGTAGGTTCAGCATCGATACGAACAGCGTTATCCGCTCCGATTGCTAATGCTTTACGAATGATTGATTCATCCGCAGTATTTCCAACAGTGATGATTGTTACATTTCCTCCGATTGTTTCTTTTAACTCCAACGCGCGAACAAGTGCATACCACTCGTCGTATGGGTTAACAATATATTGCACGCCGTTCTCATCAAATTTTGTATTACCATCGGTAAACGCAATTTTAGAAGTTGTGTCTGGTGATTTACTGATACAAACTAAAATATTCATGCTAAAATTTTAAACTTAACAGACAAATTTAAGAAATATTAGTCAGTTAGCGGTGGTTTGAGAGAAAAATATTGAGGAAGGATTTGGAGGTGTTTCGCTGTGCGAAACAAAGGTTTTTCTGTCACTTTTTGTAGCAGCAAAAAGTAACCAAAAACTGCTTCGTCGCTGGAAAAGCAACCACCCATTACGAAACGTAAACGAGAAAAAACAAACTCGTCTTCACTATCGTTACGACTCAAACAGTGTTTTTTCTTACGTTTACTTATTCTATGGGTCCCGGCTTTACTTTTCCGAGGCGACAGACTTACTATCGCTAATTGGATGTTTCGAATGTAGTTTCAACCGTATGTGGTGGAGGATGTGACTTCGATATCGCTCAGTCTGTCGAATGGTATTTTATTTATATTCTGGAAACAAGCTTAATAAGCCTTCTTCTGAAGCATCGCACACTCCTCTTTCTGTGATTATTTTAGTGACTAAACGCGCTGGGGTAACGTCAAAACCATAGTTACTTGCAGGGGTAGTTTCAGGACAAATTAATACTGGTTCAATGTTTCCATTTGGTCCTTTTCCGATCATGTAACGTACCTCATCTTGGTTGCGTTCTTCGATTGGAATTTCTGTGAGACCGTTATTAATTGTCATATCCAAGGTTGTAGAAGGTAGCGCTACATAAAACGGTATTTTATTGTCGAAAGCAGCTAAAGCTTTTAAGTATGTTCCGATTTTGTTGGCAACATCTCCTTGTCGTGTCGTGCGATCTGTACCTACAATTACCATGTCGACCATCCCATGTTGCATCAAGTGTCCACCGGCATTGTCTACGATGAGTGTATGTGGTACGTTATGGCGGGTCAACTCGTAAGCTGTCAGGTTGGAACCTTGATTACGTGGTCGTGTTTCATCCACCCACACGTGTACTTTGATGCCTTTTTGTATGGCTTGATAGATCGGTGAAGTGATTGTCCCCCACTCTACACAGCCCAACATACCAGCGTTACAATGCGTCAAAATATTTACAACTTCTCCGTTTTTTCTGTTAGAAATTGCTTCGATTAATGGCAAACCATGCACACCGATCATGCGACATGTTTCTACATCTTCCTCTACGATTGCAACAGCAGCTTCCCAAGCTGTTTTTAGGAAATCGTCCGCATTATCTAGGGCAACGCGCATTTTATCCAAGGCCCAAAACAAGTTAACCGCTGTTGGTCGCGAAGCTCTTAAATCTGAAAAAGCTTGATCTAAAAACGAACCATCTAATTGTTTTTCCAACATTTCACGAACAGCAAGATAAATTCCATAAGCGGCTGTAGCACCAATAAGTGGAGCACCGCGGACGGTCATTTCTTTGATCGCTACTTCGGCATCTTTGTAGGTTATCAATTTTTCAGTTACAAATTCATGTGGAAGTTTACGTTGATCGATTACTTCAACGTAGTTGTCGGCTGTTGGCCAGATGGTGCGGAAAGTAGACATGAGATTTAAGATTATTTATTAGATTATATAGAGGGATGTTGCGTGCAACATCCTTACGGAATGGAGATTATGGAGAGACGCGAGGCATCAGGGGGAGACGCGAAGCATCGCGTCTGTACGGATATCTGAAAAGGATGAAGCGGTATGATTCCAATTAGCAATCGTACCAGGGCGAGTTAATTGGATGGTTTGTAAGCCTGCTTGTTGGGCTGCTTCTAATTCTTCCAAGATATCCGATAAAAATAAAATTTCTGAAGGCTGGGTATTTAATTCTTGGGCGATTTTTCGATAAGTATCTACCTCTCTTTTTCCGCCGGTTGTCGTGTCGAAATAAGCAGAAAAATACTGGGTTAAATCGCCATCAACGCTATAGCCAAAAATTAATTTCTGTGCTGGAATAGAACCTGATGAAAACACCCCTAATTGTATGCCTGCTGCTTTCCATTTTTTTAAAGCTGGTGCAACATCATCGTAAACATGTCCTTGGATCAGACCAGTTTCATAGGCTTCTTTCCAAAGAATTCCTTGTAAATCTTTAAGGGGTGTAATTTTTTTATCCTCGTTTGACCAGCGAATTAAGGTATCAATAACTTCATCTTCTGTTTGTATTGTTTTATTTTCAGTCTCTAAGGACAAACGGATAGTTTCTTTAAAAATAGCTTGCACTTCTGGAAGGTGTGTCATTGTGCGCACTTTTTGTATATTTTCTCGGAAGTACGGAAAAAGTACATCGTATACAAAAGAAACAGAAGTAGTTGTTCCTTCGATATCTGTAAGAATGAAAATTGGTTTGGACATCAGAATAACTTTAGGTGTTTCAAAAATAAAAAAATCCCTCCGAAGAGGGATAAAGTGTATGTTAAATAAAAAGTGTGCCTTTAATTTTCTACTGTAATATCAGCGAATTTTTCTTCCAATTTTGATCCTGTATATTCTGGAACCCACCCTGACATATCAATAAAAATACGAATTGCTTTTACGAATGGATTTTCAGGTCCTGCATCAAACCAGTGTTTTGTTCCTGCGGGCACAGAAATCAAATCTCCTTTTTCGCACAGTAAATTAAAAACTGGTTCTGTTTCTAAATTAAACCAAAATAAGCCTTTTCCATCTACGAAGAAACGAATTTCATCTTCTGAATGGGTGTGTTCCGCTAAAAATTTAGCACGAATAGCATCGTAGTTTTCCGTTAATTTATTGATGGAAATTACATCGGCAGTTTGGTAACCACCAGCTTCCATAAAGGGTTTTAAATCTTTATCGTACGCATGAAGAATTTCCTCTGGTGTTGCAGTATCTTCAAACACTACATCGCAATGCCATTGGTCAAAAAAGATATTTCTTTCTTCGAAAAACGAACGAATTTCACCTGCATCAGTAAGTTGTATATTTTTCTCAGGAATCGTTAAAATAGCCATAACTCTTTTTTTATTTACAAAAGTATAAGATAAAACTTTTATTTCCTACTAAAACTATATGAATAATATCTTTCAATTATTTACGAATCCATGTATCAAATTTCTTGTGCAATTTTGGAACAAAAAAACCAAGTAATGGCACTAAAATCAAGGTAAGTACTAAGGTTTTAATCAACTGATGTGCATCTTTCACAAAAGGAAATACAGTAATGAATAAAATATTTATTACTGGATACACAAATAACCAAGTAATTAATAACATTTTCCATTTTTTTGGTGGTTTCATTTGAATTGAGAATTGAAGGGTTAAAATAAATACACTTTAAATTTAAAAGTTTGGACCCAGGTGGGACCACATTACCAACCATTTTTTTAACCATTCAACTTGCATATTTAAGTTTCCTTCTTATATTTGCAAACCAAAATAATTCAGAAACGAATTATGGTCCTATAGCTCAGTTGGTTAGAGCACCTGACTCATAATCAGGTGGTCCCTGGTTCGAGCCCAGGTGGGACCACTCTAAAAATCAAGGCCTTACAGAAATGTGAGGCTTTTTTTATTACTTATTGTAACACAAAATCAACTTAAAGCTTTTTATTGATCAAAAAAAAAGAGTCTTAAAAACTCTTTCCTAATTTAAATCCCTATTGAATGATTACACAAAATACTGTTGAGCAATTTCGGTAATTTATTATAATTTCATAAACCAATAATCAGTTTACCAGAACTTTAGATTTATGAACTACCTCTAGTTCTTTATTAAAAATCGTTAAAAAATAAATTCCTGATTTAGCAATCGATTTCATTGATATTGATTGTATATTTCCTTGATTACATAGTATTTGCTTACCGCTTAGACCTTTAATCTCCTAAGTTTCATTGCTGCATAAACAAAATGTTTATCGGATATTAATGATAATGTTTATTATCCATACTAAAGCGACTAGTAATTCGTTAACTAAAATAACCTACAATCCCACGACTATGAAAACCAACATCGCTTTGTTCCTCCTACTTGGAGGGTTATTTTCTTGTACCCCAGCAAGCCATGTAACCTACACAATTAAAAATGGAAGTTCTTCCCAAGTCACTATACAATTATCGTATGAAAATCAGGATACATCGATGATCATTCAATCTAATACAGAAAAGAAAGTTGCCTACATTCATCGTTCGGATTTTAAACCATCTTTTTTCAGAACCATCAAACTATTTGGTGCGCGTAAAAAAAAGTTTTTGGTGAATTTAAAAGATGAAAATTCCTGGCGATTTTCATTGAAAAGCAAAAACTTCTTCAAATCTAGTCGCGGAGAATATCGGGTTGAAATATTGGATACTGATTTTAAATAAAAAAAGCACTAATTTTTAAGTAGTATTGAAAATTAGTGCTTTCTGTTAAAGGATTAAATTAAACTTTCTCTAATCTTTCCAATAAGCCTTTATAACCACTCAACTCCATTTTAATGGATCCTACCATCAATTTTGCTTCGATAAGTAGTGGGATTTTATTCGCGTCTGCTGTTATGTAGAAATTACAATCTTCTTCGTGTTTAAAAATACGACCTGTTTGAACAACTGGATTGAACAAGTAGCATTTGTATTTTCCGGTACGAATTGAAATCGTTTTAACACCTTTAAATTTTATTTTTATCGGATAGACTTTTTCATCTACGTAGGAGTTGATCACAAACACGTCTCCTTTTTTTGCTTTTTCGTAATCAAAAGTACGTGCATAATAAAAGGAAGAAAGCATGTCTTGCACATAACTTGGGGCATCTTTCACTTTTTCTTTCCCATTATCGATTACATTGGCATGTTGGTAGAATTTGTATTCTTGGTTGATTTTATACCCCCCTTCATCCACATCACGTTTGAATAAGTGAGGAAAAACACCATCTTCGTCAATGAATGTTTCGTATTTGTCACGCACTTTGAAAAACCAATCGAATGCTCCTAAACTTCTACCTGTTCCTACGCTATGTAGTACTTCGCGACCATTTAATTTTGTATCTTCTTTTTTTAACTCCAACCGAGCAGTACCCGCATCGATAATTCCATAGTGAATTACGTAATCTAGTTGTTCACCAGCTCGAAATGATTGGTTATCAATTTTTCGTAATTCTTTAGGTGAAATTCCAATAGAAATTGGATCTATGGTAGCGGTTGTAAATGATAATAAACCTGTAATTGCGGATAAAAGAACAATCTTTTTCATGGCGAAATAATTTAAAGATTCATACAGAAATGTATAATCAAATTAAGTGCCAAAATGTATCCCCCCCCCCGCTGTAGAGACGCAATGCATTTCGTCTCTACAGCGGGGGGGGGGAATACATACAAATTATTTACGTTTTTCGATTCTGAATTTCACTGCATCCACGACATAATACATCATTGGAACTAAAATGATGGTTAAGAACATGGAACTTAATAATCCTCCGATTAACACCCATGCTAAACCATTCTTCCATTCTGCACCAGACCCTTTTGCAATAGCGATTGGAACCATTCCGATTACCATGGCTATGGTGGTCATCAAGATAGGTCGCATACGTTCTTTCACTGCTTCCAATAAGGCCTCCACTGTATTTCTTCCAGTTGCCTTTAAATGATTGGTGAAATCGACGATTAATATCGCATTTTTAGCAACCAAACCTAATAACATGATCATTCCTAACATCGTGAATATACCAATATTAGAAGAGGAAAAATTTAATGCTAACAAAGCACCAATTAATGCTACTGGAATCGAGAATAATACCACAAAAGGATACACGAAATTATCGTATAAAGCAACCATGATAAGGTAAACAAGAATCAAACCGATTAACATAGCGGTTCCCATTGCACCAAAGCCTTCTTTTTGACGTTTTACCTCTCCTCCCCAAGTCAGTTTTACATTTTCATTTAGCGGTTGTTTTTCCAAATATTCGTTGATTTTCACAGCTAGTGTACCCCCAGCCGTTCCAAGTACATATGCACGAACAGTAGTGGAACTCAACCGGTTTTTACGTTCCAATGAACCAAAGCCATTTTCAATCACGATGTTTGCAAATTCTTCCAATTCTACTACATTGCCTTTGGTTGTTGTAAAACTCATGTTTTTAATATCGTCTACATTTTTACGATCTCCTTGGTCTAACATTACCCGTATATCGTATTCATTTGCATTTTCAGAATAATTAGACGAAGAGTTTCCAGAGAGTGCGTTTTGTAACTGCATACCAACTACAGCAATTGGCAATCCTAGTTGTCCCATTTTCTCTCTATCTAATTCTACGCGAATTTCCGGTGTGATATCATCTGTAGAGATTGTTGGATCTTTCGCTCCAGGCATTAATAAAATTGCTTCTTTCAAACGTCTTGCCTCTTCCATCAATAAATCGGTATCGTTGCTCGACAAGAAGATTTCGATTGGTGCTTCTTCCGATTCCACCATTCCAATATTGATTGTTTTTACTTCAATCCCTGGAAATTTATGTTCAATTTTCTCGCGGATTTTACTCATATAAACTGCTGTAGGAAATTGATCTTGCACATGATCTTTTAGTTTAACCGTCAATTCAGAGCGCGATTCATTTCCAAAAGATGCTGCACCCATACCTGCGCTCGGTCCTCCAACGTTTGAGAAAACCATTTTTACATCTTTTTGCGCTAATATAAATTGCTCAATCGCATACGTTGTTGCGTTATTTTCTTCGAAAGGTGTACTCTTATCGTACTTCAATTTGACCATAAATTTACCTTGGTCACCTTGTGCAACGAATTCTTGTCCGACGATTCCTGTTGACATCACCGCTCCTGTAGCGACAAATAAAAGTAAAATACCAACCACTGTGATAATCTTGTGCTTTAACACCCATGCAACTAACAATACATATTGATCTGTAAAAATTGTAATTCTGCGTTCAACCCACATCAACACACGGTGTAAAGGATTTGTGTGTTTCAACACTGTCTCTTTAGCAAAACGAGACGCCAACCAAGGTGTTAAGGTAAAACATACAAATAAGGACATCAAGGTAGAAATTACTACGACAATCGAAAATTGGTGTAAGATATCCGAAATTGTTCCTTTTACAAATACAACTGGTGTAAATACCACGACATCCACAAAGGTGATAGCAAGCGCGGTAAATCCGATTTCATTTCTTCCATCTAAAGCAGCTTGACGTTTATCTTTCCCCATGCTTAAATGGCGATAAATATTCTCCAAGACCACAATAGAGTCGTCCACTAGAATACCGATAACCAACGACATTGCTAACAAAGTCATTAAGTTTAGGGTATACCCCAATAAATACATCGCAATGAAGGTAGAAATCAAGGAAGCAGGAATCGATACCAAGACAATAAATGCATTACGTAAACTATGTAGGAAAATAATCATTACCAATGCAACTAAGAAGACTGCTAATTCTAAATCGTGGAATACGGCATCCACTGCTTGAATTGTAGGGACTGATGTATCTGTTGCAACTTCAAACTTTACACCTTCTTTCTTATATTTTTCTTCTAGGGATTTAAATTTTTCTTGAATTAATTTGGAAAGTATAACCGCATTTGCATCTGACTGTTTTTTGATACGCAAACCAATCCCATTGATACCATTATACCTGCTGATTGTCAATTGGTCTTTGATACCATCGTAAACTTCCGCCACATCTTTTAATTTAATCGTAGAAGAACCATTTGCACCTAGCACCAAATTTTGCAATTCAGCAACTGTTTTATATTTCCCCGCCAAACGAACAGTCATTTGCTCATTCAAATCTTTTACTTTACCTGTTGGGAATTCGATATTTGCAGAAGCAATTGCTTGATTAATAGCTACTAATGGAAGCCCTGCTAGTTTTGCTTTTTGTTTATCGATATTCACTCGTACTTCACGTTCATCACCACCTAACACATTGATTTCGCCGACACCTTGTGTTTGTTTAAGCATCGGTAAGATATCTTCTTTCATTAATTCAAAGAACGCACGATCTTCCAAATTTTTGGCTGTAGCGCTTACTTGAAGTACAGGAGAAGCATTTGGTTCAATTTTAGAGATTACAGGAGTTTGTGCATCGTCCGGTAGGTTTTTTTTAATCCCTTCAATTTTTCGCTGAGATTCCTGCATAACTTGTTCTAAGTCTGTAGCATGTTCAAATTCTAAAAGCACTAAAGATGCATTTTCTAGGGAGAACGAAGTAACCTCCTTAATACCTTCCAAACCGCTCAACGCATCCTCCATTGGTTCTGAAACTTGACTTTCCACGATAGAAGGTGATGCCCCAGGATACGGAGTTGTGATTGTTAAAAGTGGAGGAGAAAAATCTGGTAATAATTGATAACTAAGTTGGTTATAACTTAGCATACCTCCCCCAATAAGAATTGTAAAAATTACAATAATTAAGGAAGGTCTTTTTATAGCAATTTCCGTAATAGTCATGTTACTAAATTATTTAATAAGTACGTTTGAATTATTTTGTAAATTGATTTGTCCTTTCACGATTACTACATCTGTTGCAGACAATCCGTCTACCACTTCGATAAATTCAGCATCACTAGTACCAGCTGTAAAGGAGATTAATTTTGCTTTACCACTTCTTACAACATAAACTTGCGGATGTTTTGTAGAGCCTACTAATGCCTTGCGCGAAATAGAAAGTGCATTTTTTGCTGAAGCATTTTGCAGTTTAACAGAACCATACATACCTGCCATAATACGGTTTTTACCAGCATTTCTGACCGCAATTTCTACTTTAAAATTATGGCTAGCATCTGCCTTTACGCCAATGGAAGAAACCGTTCCTTCAAAATCAATGTTGTCATAAACATCTACATTAATGGTTACTTTTTGTCCTTCTTTAAATTTAAGAATATCTCTTTCAGGTACTGAAATACTTAGCTTAACAGAAGAAATATCTGTAATTTCAAATAACGGGGTACCAATTCCAATGACACTTCCAAGATCCACCAACTTTTTAGTAATTACTCCAGAAAAAGGAGAAGCAATTGCTGTATTTTTAAACTGTTTTTTGATCAATTTATAATTTGCTTCCGCTGCTTTTAACGCTAATTTAGTTTTCTCATTTTGCACACCCGAAATTGCATTTTCTTTTATTAAGTAGTTATTTCGAGCATCATCATTTTTTTGACTTTCTACTTGTATTGCAGCATTTTCTAGTTGTAGTTCTAACATTTCATCGTCCAACTTTGCTAAAATTTGTCCTTTAGAAACCTTATCTCCTTCTTGTACATTCATACGAATGATTTTTCCAGCAACATCCGAACCAATTAAGTTTTGTTTGTTAGGATCAAACGTACCTAAATAGGAAAAAGAATTTTCGAAAGAATGAAATTTAGGCTTCGCTACGTTAACCAATATGGCTGTGGTGGTATCATGTATGTACAATTGCGCATGTACTTTTTGTTTGTTACTTTTTAGTTTAACAATACTTATTACCACTAATACTACAGCTATTCCAATAATAGTAATTACTCTCTTGTTCATCTTATTTTATGTTACCGGTTAATTTTAATACTTCTAATTCTGCTTGACGTAATTGCACAAATGCAACAACAACATTTGTTTGTGCTTGATATAAATCATTCTCACTTTTCAAAAGATCATTGGAACTGATGACACCTTGTTCGAATGAAAATTTTGCTTGCTTTTGAATTTTTTCTGCCAGTACCAATTGTTCTTGTGAGATTTGAAGGGATTGTGTTTGAATCTCTACTTGTTTTTTTGCGTTGATAATATTTACGTCTAATTGTTTTTTGGAATAATCTAATTGATCTTCCATTTTAGCATGTTGAAACTTATTTACTTTCAATTTATGGTGTTTTTCAAAACCATCAAAAAGTGTCCAATCTAATTTTAAACCAACTAAAGCTCCATCAATACCTTTACCAAATTTATTTTCTGGGCGATAGTTGTAGCTGTACAAATATGTTCCGTACATAGAAAGTACAGGCAGGTAAGCCATTTTAATCCCTTTTCTTTCGACTATATTCAAACGCTGTTGTGCTTGTAGCAATTGAATTTCAGGTGCATTAACGGATTTTATTTCATTTAAAATAGAACGTTGCACAGCACCTTCTTTTTGAAACTCCACTTTATCATTAATGGTTTTACCAATCATTAATTTCAAGTAATTTTCTGTTTTTTCTTTCGTAGAAATTAAGTTTTGTTCTTGATTTTTAAGTGTTAATCGGGTTATATATAACTTATCTAATTCTGTATTAATCACCATTTTTTGTTCTACCATCGCTTTCATATTGGCAATCATTTTGTCCATGTTAGCGATATTTTCTTGAACGAATACCAATTGTTTATGCAAAGCTTGCAAGTTATAATAGGTTTGAATCAACTGGTATTTAACGGTTTGTTCAGTTAGACCTGCTTGAATTTCAGAAACTTCTTGATTGATTTTTAATGTTTTAATGGCAGCATTCAATTGCGGGTTGAATAATACTTGATTTAACTGTACCGTGTTGCTTAAGGTAACAGGTACTCCAAATTGAACTGCAACATAGGTTCCTGGCGCTCCACCAGCAATTTGTCCTGGAATTAATTGTCCCGGAATTACTGCATTATACCTGTAGTCTCCAGCATAAATAATTTTAGGTAATAATGCAGATTGATATGCATCAATTTGACTTGTACTCATTGCAACGTCTACTCGTGCATTTCGGATGATTACATTGGCGGTATCTGCCATTTTTAAGCATTGCTCAAGGTTTAAAGCCTGTGATTTCGCCCCATAACTTACAAGCAAAATAAAAAGTAATAATATGCTGTTTTTCATTTATTTACAATTAATTAGTGAAAAAGAAATTCATTAATAAAAACAAAGATAAATATTAAAAATTGTGTAAAATATTTACCATGTAAATAATCGACGAATAATGATTATAAGGGGGCGAGTGAGGAGGGAGGAGGGATGAGGGTGAGGGGTTGTGAGGGGTTAGTCGCGACTAACCCGAACTAACCCGAACTAACCCGAACTAACCCGAACTAACCCGAGTTTACAGAGCTTAAAAAGGTGCGACAAAAAATAAAGCGTAAAAATGCAATATAAAAACAAAGGTTTTGGGAAATAAAAAAGGCGATTGCATAGCAATCGCCTTAGAAAGAGTATTATTGATTGATTACAAATCAAATTTAATTCCTTGTGCTAATGGTAAGCTATCGGAATAATTGATTGTATTTGTTTGACGACGCATGTAAACTTTCCAAGCATCTGATCCAGACTCACGTCCGCCACCAGTTTCTTTTTCACCTCCGAAAGCACCTCCAATTTCAGCTCCAGAAGTTCCGATGTTTACATTCGCAATACCACAATCTGAACCGGAAGCAGCTAAGAATGCCTCTGCTTCTTTCAGGTTATTGGTCATAATTGCTGAAGAAAGTCCTTGTGGAACGGCGTTTTGCATCTCGATCGCGTTTTCAACACCCCCAGTATATTTCATTAAATATAAAATTGGCGCAAACGTTTCGTGTTGTACAATTTTGAAGGTGTTATCTGCTTCTGCAATCGCAGGACGAACGTAACATTCAGACTCATATCCTTCTCCAGAAAGAACTTCACCTTCAACCAACACTTTACCACCTTCTGCAACAACTTGTTTCAAAGCATTTTCATACGCAGCAACAGCATCTTTATCGATTAATGGTCCAACGTGATTATTTGTATCTAATGGATTTCCAATTTTTAATTGTCCGTAAGCTTTTACGATTGCATCTCTTACCACATCGTAAACATCTTCGTGAATAATCAAACGACGAGTAGAAGTACAACGTTGTCCGGCAGTTCCTACAGCGCCAAAAACAGCCCCTGGAACAACTACTTTTAAATCAGCAGTTGGTGTAATAATAATTGCATTGTTACCACCTAATTCGAGCAACGATTTACCTAAACGTGCACCAACTACCTCTCCAACAGATTTACCCATACGCGTAGAACCTGTTGCAGAAATTAATGGAACGCGGGTGTCAGCTGTTAATAATTTGCCGATTTCAGCACCACCAATCACCAAACAAGAAACTCCTTCTGGAACATCGTTATCGGTAAAAACTTCTTCTGTGATTTTTTGGCAAGCAATTGCTGTCAATGGTGTTTTTTCGGAAGGTTTCCAAATACATACGTCTCCACACACCCATGCTAAAGCGGTATTCCAATTCCAAACAGCAACTGGGAAGTTAAATGCAGAAATGATTCCTACCAATCCAAGTGGGTGGTATTGCTCGTACATTCTATGTCCTGCGCGCTCAGAGTGCATGGTCAAACCGTATAATTGACGGGATAGACCTACTGCGAAATCACAGATATCAATCATTTCTTGAACTTCACCCAACCCTTCTTGTAAGGATTTACCCATCTCGTAAGATACCAATTTCCCAAGTGGTTCTTTGTATTCACGTAATTTTTCTGCTAATTGACGAACAACTTCACCGCGTTTAGGTGCAGGAACTTGCCTCCATTGTTTGAACGCATGTTGTGCTTTAGTTACAATTTTTTGGTATTCTACCTCTGTAGCTGCGGTAACAGAAGCAATCAATTTACCATCTACTGGTGAATAAGAATCGATTGTTTCACCATTGGTTTCGTACCAAAAACTTCCAGTTGAAGCTCCGCTGTTTGTAGCCTCAATGCCTAATTGATCTAATATTTCTTGAATTTCTAATCCTGCTTGTACTTCCGCCATAATTTTGTTTTTTAGTTAAAACAAAGTTATGCCTTTTGGTTCAGAATATCAAAAAAGTAAAGCGATAAAATAGTTTGAAAAGAATATTCATTTTTGTATATTTGATTAAAAAAGGGAGAATGGCTTTTACACTTCATATTAATGACACTTCCAATCCAAAAGTACTTGCTTTTATGGAATATGTTAAATCTTTAGATTTTGTTAAGGTAATTGAAGATGAAAATTCAACTTATCCAACATTAAGTGATGAAGAAATAATTGAACGTGTTTTAGTTACTCGTCAAGAAATCAAAGAGGGTAAACTTATTTCTCATAATAATTTGGTAGAAAAAATCAAAAAGTGGTAGTATGGTCATAAAATGGTCAATTTCTGCCGAAAAAGATTTAGAAAAAATATACCAATTTTATCTTAAAAACGCAAGTAAAAAAGTAGCAAAACAAATTATTAACGATATAATATTTACTACTAAAACATTAAATCTTGGATTATATTTAGGTCAATTAGAACCACTTCTCGTACATTTTAATGAGGGACACAGATATTTATTAAGTAATCATAACAAAATAATCTATGTAATAATAGAGGATGCTGTTGTAATTACCCATGTATTTGATACGCGTAGAGATCCTGTGAAATTAAAAAAGAGATAGGATTATCCCTGTGGAAATTCCCCGTTTTTCTTTTGTTCTTCAATATCTTTATCCGCTTCTTCCAATTCCTTGAAAAAATCTTCTCCGTACGCACGAATGATTGGTTCTTTCAAAAATTTGTATACTTTCACATCTAATTGTTCTCCACAAGCACAAGCTGGCGAACAGATATCCCACGTATTGTAATTTAACGCTTCAAACTCTTTGAATTTTTTTGCGCGAATAGGATATAAATGACAGGATATTGGTTTTTTGAAGTCTATTTTCCCATCTTTATGCGCTTGTTCAACGGCACACAAAGCAGTTCCTTTTTCATCAAAAGCTACAAATGCACATTCTTTTTCATTGACCAAAGTTGATACAGGCTCGTTGTCCCAATCCATGTAAAACACTCCTGTTTCTTCTACTGCTTCAATCCCTTCCTGACGCATGTATGGTTTAATTGCTTCCAAATTATCTTCTAGTATAGACACTTCTTCAAAGGTCAACGGAGCACCAGAATCTCCTTCGATACAACACGCACCTTTACAAGCACTTAAGTCGCACACAAATTTTTTTTCAAAGAGGTCTAAAGAAACGATTTTGTCTTGAATTTCTAGGAGCATGGTATAAAAAATTAAGTTGTAAAAGTAATAAAACGCTTTATAGAATAAATAAAATAGTTTAAATTTGCTTAAAACAAAAGGTATGAAAGCTCAAAGTATTACATTCCAAACTAAAAATGTAAAAGATTTAAATATTCTAAAAGCAATAGGCGAAGCTTTGCAATTACAGTTTGCAATTTCTACTACTAATGAGGCAACTTACGATGAAGCATTTGTCAAAAAAATCGAAGAAGGAATTAATGATAAAAACAACGGTAATTTCACAATAGTTTCAAATGAAGATCTAAAAAAACTATGGAAATAGTTTTCACTCCAAGGGCATCAGAAGATCTAAATTTTTTTTATTAAATCGGGAAATAAAAACATCTTAAAGAAGATTTCTCAATTAACAGATAACATGAGAATTAATCCTACTCAAGGATTAGGAAAACCTGAACAGTTAAAACATTCATTAAGCCATTGTTGGTCGAGAAGAATTAACAAAGAACATCGCATTGTTTATCAAATAGAAGGTAACAGAATTTATGTTTATTCTTTAAAAGGACACAATTAGTTTATTTAGCATCTCCTCCATCGTGTCAAAGGTATAATCTGCAAGTATTAATTTCGGATTCGGGTAATGTGTTTTTTCGGGAATACAAACCACTTTCATGCGTGCAGCTTTACCTGAAATCACCCCATTAATGCTATCTTCGATTACCAAACATTTTAAAGGATTTACCCCTAATTTTTGTGCGGTAGTTAGGTAGACAGCCGGATGTGGTTTGCCATACAATTCTAGTTCTGCGGAATGGGTAAAATCGAAAAAAGATTTAATTGCTAAAGTTTCTAATACGCAATCAATTAACACCGAATAGGAAGAGGTCGCTAATCCTATTTTTAGTCCCTGATTTTTCAAGAATTGTAATGTTTCCAATACACCAATTAAGGGTTTTCCTTGCGCAGTAATTAATTCCACCATTTTGGCAACAATTCGCTGCTCCACTTCTTGTGGCGTAACATTTTCCCAAGGGGAATGTTTATACCAAAAAGCAATCACCTCATCAATCCGTAATCCTACAGTTTGTTGAAAATCTTTCACTGTTAATGGACATCCAACCGAATGAAACACCTCCCCCATCGCAATTTTCCAAACTGGTTCAGAGTCGATTAATACCCCATCCATGTCGAAAATTACCGCTTCAAAATCGTTTATTCGTAGTTGCTCATTCATGCATTTCCATTTTATACAATTTACCCCCACCTACAATTTTTTGTACTTCGTCTGAAATATATATCGTACGATTGTCTTTAGTAGTAATTGCTTCCTTTTGAGAATATGGTTTGGTATACTTTTGTTCTTTAAAGATCCATTTATTATCTATCCGTTGGTAAATCAAAAATCGATTATAGGTCAATAAATACAAGCGATCCGAACAAATAGCAGCAGAAGTTACCGCATCTTTTGTAAATCCCTTATTGCCGATATACAATTCAAAACTTCTGTGTGCTTTGTAATTTCCTGGGGTTGTTGGTATTTTGTAACAATAAGAATATCCATTAAATGGGTTAGCGCGACATTTGGTAAAAATCAACAGAGAATCTTGGTGAAACGCTAATCCTTCTGCATCGTAATTCAATAAAGAATCTGCAGGAGGAAATGCTTGTTGATCGAAATAGGATAGACTAATAACTTCCGCCATTACTTTTTGTTTTGCAAGTAAATTGGCTGAAGCAACCTTATATATTTTTAAATCCCTGCGATCGTTATTATTGTTTCCAATATCCCCAATATATAGGTATCCTCTTCCATCCGAACAGATATCCTCCCAATCCACATTATGTGCATTTTCAATAAGAACTTGATGGATTAATTTACCTTTTACATTGATAAAATAAAGAATTGGTTTGTCGCCGCTATCGTTATGTGTAATGAAAATAGAGTCGTTATAGAAAGTAAGTCCCGAAGATTCTTCTATAGAATTTGGGAGGGAAGCAATGCTTCGAATTTCTTGGGTAAATACAAATTGACAGCTTAAGAAAAATAGAATTATCGTTTTTTTCATTTTAATCTTCAATTTCATTATCTCTAAATGCGGAAGGTATTAAATCAGGAATAATTTTAAGCACAATTGGCAACAATAAAGCACCACCAGGAAGCATAAAAATAGTAACGGCTGGCATCGTTTTTAATAAATCCATGAATTGCGTTTTCACTTTTTCCTTCTCCTCTTTGGTTAACTCTTGGTTGGTAGACTTCTTAATAAGCAAAACAAGTTCTTTACTCTGTTTTAGTTCTAGAGCTAATTTATCTTTGTTTCTTCCTAAGATTTTTATCCAACGTTTAGATACGTTGCCATATAAATGTTCTACAGCATTTTTATTTTGTAAAAAGGAGATTTTGTCTGTATGATTTAACACAAATTGTTCGATGGAAACAATCGTTTCATTTAGCTCTTCGCGCGGTATATGTAAGAAATCACAAAATTTCAATAAAAATTCTTTTTCATTTACTAACGTTTCTTGATTGGTATAAATGGTAAGTACAGAAATATCAATTAAGAAACGTTTAAACAACCATATATGGGAGAAAATAGCAGATAAATCCGTTAATGAGGCTCCATTCTTTATGTAATATAACGCTTGTTTTTTACGTTGTTCATTAAGGTTTGCAGATGCCAGAAATACATCAAACATCGCCCGTTCAGCAGGTTGAATTTCCCCATCCGAATAACCGGTAAAAACAATGGTTTTAAGTACATCTAGTGCTAATTCTTCGTAATTCGACTCAACAAAAGTTTTATTCGTTTTTATATACTCATGGTATAGAATGACATCTAGATACACAAAAGAATTACTCAAATAATTCACCCACAGTGCATTCTCCAGTAAATTGAGTTTGATATCTGTTCGTTTTTCTAAAACATTCTCTAGTTTTTCAACCGTAGATTCTTTTTTGAAAAACCCCATTAATTTACTTATTTTAGGAGCATTATGCCTTCCATAAAACGCTATTAAGGAGGCAATAAAATCATCAAAATCCTGCACCGCATCTCCACCATTTAACACAAAAATAAAGAGGTGAGATTCGAATAGGAGAAGTGTTAATTTTTCTTCGGTAGTCCAGGAATTTGCATCGACCTCGATAGCAAATAATACCTCCGTCGGAAATCCAAATACAATACCTGATTGGGAAAGATGCAAATGAGCGAAATGTTCTACACTTAACCCTTTTGGCTTTTCTACGGATACAATAATTTCCCCTTTATTGAGTAAATCTTCGTATTTGGTTATCCAACCTTTTGCACCAGGAGCAAGTAACATTTTCGTGTGGATTAATCAGCCGAAGTGTCTGTGACAGTCGCTTTAGTGTTTTTAGGAAAATAAGTACGCTGACGAATTAATACCATAAAAACACCTACCGTAATAGAACCATCTGCTAAATTCCAAATTGCTGGAAACATCTCTCTGCCTCCAAGAAAAGGAACCCAATTTGGCCAAGTACCATTAAATTGAAACATGTCTACCACATTTCCTAATAAAAAACCTTGATGACGCACTTCTAATTCTACTGGATTGGTTCCAAAATAATTACAAATAGCCTTCACTCCTGATCCAGGAAATTGGTTGTAACTAGAACACGCGTCAAATGGAAAAATAAAATCGTAGCACATAGAGTCTATCAAATTTCCCAATGCACCAGCAAAGATGAAACCTATAGCAATTAAAAATTCAGTCCGTGCATTTTCTTTTGCTTGTTTCACCCAGTACCAAGCAATTCCGATTATTGCAAAAATTCGAAAAATACTTAAGGATAATTTTGCAAGCATGCCACTACCAAATGTTGTACCAAATGCCATTCCGGGATTTTCAATGTACTGTAAACGCAGCCAAGAACCAAGTAAATTGATAGGCTCAGTAGCAGCAACCATCGATGACTTCATGTAAAGTTTAATCGCTTGGTCTAAAAACAAAATAAGGGCCACGATAGCCCCTACAATGATTAATCTTTTTCGAAACATATTATTTCTGACTATTTTTAGCTTCAATACTTAAGGTAGCATGAGGAACCAAGCGTAAGCGTTCTTTTTGAATAAGTTTACCTGTTTCACGACAAACACCATATGTTTTGTTTTCTATACGAACTAAAGCGTTACGTAAATTTTGGATGAATTGTTCTTGTCGTGCAGCTAATTGGGCAACTTCCTCTCTCGATAATGTCTCCGAACCATCTTCCATCATGTTGAAGGTACGTCCTGTGTCATCCGTACCGTGGTCATCCGATAAAGAAAGGGATTTACTTAATAAAGAATAATCGTGGTCTGCTTCTTTTAATTTTTCTAAAATCAATTCTTTAAACTCCTGTAATTCAGTATCTGAATATCTATTTTTTTCTTTTTCCATCGGAATATTTTTTTCATTTTTGAAAAACAAATATAAATGATTTTTTTGTTTTAATATTATGAAAGGTATATAATAATTTGAAACTTTTGCTGCATATTTTCGTATTTTTGAATTATGGACACTTCAGCAAAAACTGCATCCCTCTCCCTTCCAATTATGGAGCATTTTTACACCATTCAAGGAGAAGGAAATTATACCGGTCGAGCCGCCTACTTCATACGTATCGCTGGCTGTGATATTGGTTGTGTGTGGTGCGATGTCAAAGAAAGTTGGGAAGCACAAAAACACAAACTTTTATCTATTACCTCCATACTCCAAGAAATCAAACAAACTCCTACTGATTTTGTTGTCATTACTGGAGGTGAACCTGCCATGTATGATTTAACTGACTTAGTCAACACACTACATGCCCATAATTACGAAGTAGCTATAGAAACTTCTGGATGTTATCCCTTAAGAGGAAATATCGATTGGTACTGCTTTTCTCCGAAAAAATTTAAAGATCCTGTTTCAGAAGCTTATGACAAAGCGGATGAACTAAAAGTGGTAATTTTTCACCCTTCCGATATTGCTTGGGCTGAGCAACATGCAGAAAAAGTGAAACCTTCGTGCAAACTATATTTACAAACCGAATGGTCTAAACAAAATAAAAACCTACCGCTTATCGTTGATTATGTAAAGCATAACCCAAAATGGCAAATTTCTTTACAAACACATAAATATTTAGAGATACCGTAAGGCTTCGACTTCGCTCAGCCTGACGGTAATGCTCAGCCTGATGGTAATGCTCAGCCTGAAGGCAATACATAATCAGACAGAAAAATTACGTTGAATTAAAATGAGATTTATGAAATTATTTTTTCTTTTACTACTTGTTGCTTCAGCGACTTTCGCCCAACAAAAATACTCTTCCAAAAGCAAAAAAGCGATTTCTCTTTTTGAAGAAGGTATGGATGCACCTCGTTTAAATAAAGACCAATTTGGGAGAGAAAATTATACCTTAGGGTTGGAAATTTTAGCGAAAGCCATTGATAAAGACCCTACTTTTTGGGAGGCATATCTATTGGCTGGTGAATATGCCGAATATACCAATCAACCCAAATTAGCCATCGATTTTTACGAAAAAGCAATCCAAATAAACCCTTTTCATAATAGTACTGGAAGCACCTACTATTTTTTAGGTTTACTTTATTTTGAAGTTGGTGATTATCCAAAGTGCATCCAAACCTTGGAAATGTATTCCAAAAATAAACAAGCAAATCCACAAAATATTCCATTAGCAAATCAAAAGATTCAATCTTCCTATTTTGCCATCGAATCGATGAAAAACCCAAACAACTTTAAACCAATCAACCTTGGACCTGCCATAAACACGGAAGCGCCGGAATATTTCCCAACCATTACAGTAGACGGAAAAACCATCTTATTTACCCGAAGAATAAAAGATAATAGAGCTTCTGGACCTGTAAAAGAGCAAGAAGATTTTTATATCTCGCATTTAAAGGGAAACGCTTGGACAAAAGCAGAACCTATGCCAAGTCATATCAATACAGTAAATAACGAAGGTGCTCCAACAATTGCGGCGGATGGTAGGTCTCTTATTTTTATTGCTTGTCCAGACCCAGCTGGTGAATATGGCGCAGGAAGATTAGGAAAAGGAAGTTGTGATATGTTTGTCACCAAAAGAATTGGATCTTCCTGGGGACAAGTACTCAATCTACCTGGATTACCAAACTCACAAAATTGGGAAACACAACCTTCGCTTTCAGCAGATGGCAAAACACTGTATTTTATTCGTGGGGTTCGCTTACCAAATGGTACAAGAAGTTCGGACATTTATGTTTCTACTTTACAAGAAAATGGGGCCTGGGGACCTGGTGTTAAATTACCTAATACCATCAATTCACCCCAAGAAGAAGAGTCTGTATTAATACACCCAGATGGCAAAACATTGTATTTTGCTTCTAAAGGCCATATTGGATTAGGAGGATCCGATTTATTTGTTTCGCGCATAGACGATCAAGGAAATTGGTCTGCTCCGGTCAATTTAGGTTACCCAATCAACACCAAAAACGATGAAAACTCCTTGATGGTGAGTCCAGATGGCGAAATTGGATTTTTTGCATCCGACCGTGAAGGAGGATTTGGTGACTTAGACATTTACTTTTTTGAAATGCCTAAAACGGTTCAACCAATCAAAACCCTCTATTTTGAAGGTTTAGTGATTGATGCAACGACCAAAAAACCAATTCCAGGGAAATTTCAGTTAGTAGATGTTAAAACGGGAAAAGAGGTCATTCGCTCTGAAGCAGATCAAGTTACTGGAGAATTTTTGGTGTCGTTACCAATCAACCAAGAATATGCTCTAAGTGTCTCCTACCCCGGATATAACTTTTATTCGTCGAATTTTAATATGTTACCTGGTCAAGACCAAGAGGCAGTGCACATGGATATTGAGCTAGTGCCAATTGGAAGTGATATTCCTGTGGTATTAGCAAATGTATTCTTTGATCTAAACAAAACTGAATTACGTTCGGAATCGTTTATCGAGTTAAACAAATTGCGTGATTTATTAGTGAAAAACACGAACTTACGTATTGAAATTGGCGGACATACCGATACGAGAGGGGATGCAACAGAAAATCAAACTCTTTCCGATGGTCGTGCTAATTCTGTTCGCAATTATTTAATTCAACAAGGCATTGATGGTACACGTCTAATTGCTAAAGGATATGGGGAAAGTCAACCAAAAGTGAGCGATGTGCAAATTGCGAAATTAACTTCTCCGAAAGAAGTTGAAAAAGCACATCAATCTAACCGTAGAACAGAATATAAATTTTTAGCTAAATGATACACTTCTTACAATTAATCCGTGTTAAAAATCTCATCATCATAGCATTAACAATGTATGCTGTGCGATTTTTTTATTTTACCATCGGTGGTAAAATAGATGTTCAAGTGTTTTTTGAACAAATTCATTTTTTCTTACTTACGTTTTCCACCGTATGTATTGCTGCAGCAGGAAATATAATCAACGACTACTTTGATGTAAAAGCAGACAAAATCAATCGACCTGAAAAATTAATCGTCACTAAACACATACCAAAGCGCAAAGCAATTATATGGCATTGGACACTCAATGGCGTTGGATTTATAATCGCTTGCTATTTAAGTGTTTTTTACCAAACTTTTTGGTACGCATTTATACACCTTATTTCGATCAATGTGTTATGGTTGTATTCTGTCTATTTCAAACGAAAATTTATCGTTGGAAATTTACTTATCGCTTCCTTAACTGCTTTGGTGGTGCTGTTAAGTGGCTTCCATTTCTACCATGTGTGTAGTTATGAAATGTATCCTGTTTTAGAATCAAAAATAACTATTTCGGAATCCTTAAATCAAGCTGTGCTATTCTGGAAAAATTTATTTCTAAATGCTGGAAATTTTATTCTTTTACTGTGCTTTTTTGCTTTTGTTCTCAATTTAGGAAGAGAAATTGTAAAAGACATGGAAGATGTAGAAGGAGACAAACTATTACACGCTCAAACTATCCCAATTGTACTTGGAAATAGGGCGGCGAAATGGATTGCAATTTGCATACTAAGCACTGTCCCGCTTTTTTACATGTTGTTTTTAGCACTCCACATCGTCAATCATCAGTTCGTCCATATCCTTGCCACATTACCTGTATTTGGTGCTTCCGTTCTTGTAGTTGTTGCATTACTTTTTCTTTTATTTGCGCAAACCACTCCAAAAAACTTAAAAATGGTAGACAAGCTTATTAAACTTGCGATGTTAGTGGGTATTATGACTCCTATTTATTGGTGGGTACTTTAGTCCAAAGTTAGAAAGTCCAAAGTTGGAAAGTCCAAAGTTAGAAAGTCCAAAGTTAGAGAGTCCAAAGTTAGAAAGTCCAAAGTTGGGAAGTTCAAAGTTGGAGAATCCAAAGCTGGGAAGTTCAAAGTTGGAGAATCCAAAGCTGGAAGTTGGAATTATAAAGGAATGAGGTAATATGGTCGAACTTGATCAATTCAATGCATAGGTTTCATACAAAGCGCGTTGAATTCGGTTGGTAAAATCTATCGTAAACAATAAGTTAGCAGAAAGGGATTTCAATTGTTTTTCAGAAGCTAAACGTACTAAAAATGTATATTTTTTATTGTCCAAACGATCATGTATAAAATAATGTTTTAGGTAATCAAAAACAACCGAAGCATGAATTGTCGATTCTAAAAACTCGCCATATTTATTCACACAGGTATCTTTATGCACAGTAATAAAAGCATATAGTTCTTCTAAAAACTGCTCGTTAACAGGAACATTTCTATCGCTAAATATGGATTTTACATAGGTAGATAAAAAATCGGAATATAAATAAGGTTTCATGGCTATTGGTATTATCTGTTTAGACTTTCTTCTTACTAATTAGACGTATCTATTCCTATTAACGTTGCTTTGTCTCTTTTTAGTATAAAAAAAATCGGATAACTTAAAGTCATCCGATTTAAAAAGTTTAGTATGAAATTTAGGTCTTTGGAAAGACAACGTCTATAAAAACGATTATTTCAATAAATCTGTTCTTACAGATTCCACTAACGCCGTAATTTCAGTTAATTGAGCGTCTGTCCTTTAACTTCCTGCATCAATTCATTTGTAGCATTAACGGATGAAGTATCGAAATTGCCTAATTTAAATTGTACGATTGTATGCTGTACCGATAATAATTCTTTTCGAATTTTTTCGATTTCATTCACCAAAGCATGGTGTACTTTGTCCTCCTTGGATGGAGAGATACTAATTGAAAAAACACCTTTTATAAATGGTTTTAATAACGCTTAGTAATAAAACACGTGTTTAGGCGTAACCTTTTTATTTTTAATATTTTACAAAAACATTTTTAGGTTCTGTAAAAAATCGTAATGCCTCCCAGCCACCTTCTCTACCAACCCCAGAAGATTTAACGCCACCAAAAGGAGTACGTAAATCACGCACCATCCAGCAATTAATCCATACAATACCAGATTGTGCTTGATCTGCAAAACGATGTGCACGTTTTAAATCATTGGTCCATAGGGTTGTTTGTAACCCATATTCCGTAGAATTAGCCATAGCTAACACTTCTTCTTCTGTATCAAAAGGAGTTAACGTTACCACAGGACCAAAAATTTCTTCTTGGTTCGTTCTACAATCATGAGCTAATCCTTCAATTACGGTTGGACGCATATAGTATCCATTTTCATATGGAGCATCTAATTGTACACGTGTTCCACCAGTCAAAACTGTCCCTCCTTCTTCTTTGGCTAACGCTACATACGAAAGCACTTTTTCTAAATGTGGAAGGGAAACTAGAGCACCCATGTTCGCTTTCGGGTCGGTTGGATTCGCTACGATTGCTTTATTTACTTTTTCAACAAAAGCAGTTTTAAACTTTTCATAAATAGAACGTTCTACAAAAATTCGCGAACCACATAAGCAAATTTGTCCTTGGTTTGCAAAGGACGAGCGCACGGTTGTACTAAGCATTTCATCAAAATCGCAATCTGCAAAAATCACTACTGGATTTTTACCTCCAAGTTCTAACGATAATTTCTTAAACATCGGAGCAGCCGTTCTAGCTAAATACTCTCCTGTTTTTGTCCCTCCGGTAAACGAAATCGCTTTGATTTTTTTATGTTTTACAATCGCATCTCCCACTTTAGCGCCTAAACCATGAAGAATATTTAATACCCCAGCTGGCATTCCAGCATCTTTTGCAACTTGACCAAGTAAATATGCGGTATATGGTGTGATCTCGGAAGGTTTAGCTATCACACAATTGCCTGCTGCTAATGCTGGAGCAATTTTCCAAGAAAACAAATACAAAGGAAGGTTCCATGGAGAGATACATCCAACAATTCCTATCGGTTTACGTAAGGTATAATTGATTCCTTCTCCTTGCATGTGGTGGGATTCCGATGCAAAATGAGTGATTGCTGTTGCGAAAAAATGAAAATTTGAAACTGCACGAGGAATATCTACATGACCGGCTAATGAAACCGGTTTACCATTATCTCTCGATTCTGCCTGCACAAATTCCTCCATGCGTGCTTCGATACCTTCTGATAATTTGACTAGAATTTTACTACGTTCTTCGTTGGTCATTTTAGACCAAATTGGAAATGCTTTTTCAGCCGCTTCTACTGCAAGTTCAACATCACGTTCGTCAGAATCTGGAATTAAAGAATATACTTGACCTGTAGCAGGTTCGAAGTTATCTAAGTATGCATCGCTCACTGGAGCAACATAATTTCCGTTGATGAAGTTTTGTAGTTTTATCATGATGGTAAAATAAGTTGTACAAAGTTAAAAAAATATGATGTGAAATTTTTGGACCATTGAGAAATTAAGAAGTTTAGGTTGGATTGGATGATAAACAGGTAGAATTCATTAAGAAGCTATGCTTTTAGAGTTCTTTAGCATCCTAAATTATGCATCTATTTTTTTAAAAGACCAAGGGTCTTTAAATGAAACTAAAAATAGGTTTCTCTTAATTTCTAAACTGCTTAATGGTAAAAATTCTAAAAATCAATACCCTAATATCTTCAAATAATCGGCAGCAGTTTGTTCTTCGGAGAAAAGTTCTGTTTTAATCTTACCATTTTCATCGCGACGAATCAAGACATGTTTCGGTTCGGGAATCAGGCAATGTTTCAATCCACCAAATCCTCCGATAGTTTCTTGGTATGCACCTGTATTGAAAAATCCAATATAGAGTGGTTTATTTTTACTATACTTCGGAAGGTAAATTGCATTGGAATGTTGTTCCGAATTGTAATAATCGTCGCTGTCACATGTCAATCCTCCTAACAAAACTCGTTCATAATCGTCGTTCCATCGGTTGATTGGCAACATGATAAAACGCTGATTGATTGCCCAAGTATCGGGTAGATTGGTCATAAATGATGAATCTATCATGTTCCAGCGCTCTCTATCGTTTTGTTTCTTTTGCTGTAATATATTAAAAATTGCACCGCCACTTTCTCCTACAGTAAACGAACCGAATTCTGTAAAAATATGTGGTTCTGGTATTTGATTGTCTGAACAAACGCGTTTTACTTGGGTTAAGATTTCCTTCACCATATAGGCATAGTCAAATTCAAATTGCAAGGACTTTTTGATTGGAAATCCACCTCCGATATTCAGGGAGTCTAGTTCTGGACATACTTTTTTCAATTCACAATAAACACGTAATAACTTGGTTAACTCATTCCAATAATACGCTGTGTCATTGATACCAGTATTGATGAAAAAGTGTAACATTTTTATTTTAACGCGCGGATTTTCCTGCACAATCGTTTTGTACAATGGCAAAATCTCCCGGTATCGTACTCCTAATCGTGAAGTATAAAATTCAAATTTTGGTTCTTCTTCGGAAGCTACACGGATACCTATCTGGATATCTTTGGTTAAATCTGCGGTACTATCTAATAAATCTGAAACTTCTTGCACATTATCAATGACAGGGATTATTTTTAAATCTGTCTCTGCCATCAACTTCGTGATGTTATCAATGTATTTTTTTGGTTTATACCCATTACAGATGATAAATCGTCCAGCGCTTAATTTTTCTGTGTCGTACAATTTACGTACTATGTCGATGTCAAAAGCGGAAGATGTTTCGATGTGAACATCATTTTGAAGAACCTCGTCCAAAACGAAAGAGAAATGGGAACTTTTGGTGCAATAAGAATAGAAATAATTTCCACCATATCCCATGTTATTCATTGCTTCGCGGAACCATCCTTTTGCTCGTTGAATATTATAGGAAATTTGTGGAAGATAATTAAACTTTAAAGGAGTTCCATATTGTTCAATTAATCGCATCAAATCAATTCCGTGAAAAATTAAACGATCGTCTTGCAAGTTAAATTCATCTTGCGGAAAATCAAAGGTTTGATCAATTAAATCAATGTATTTCGTTCTCATGGGCAAATAATAAGGTACAAATTTGTTAGAAATTATTGAAATCGCCTAGTGATTCCTGTTAATTTTTGATTAAAGCGCAGCGTAATTATATTTCTGTAACAAAAAAAGTAAGCGTTTAATTTTGAAAATAGGATAATGGAATTTTAATAAGTAAAAAAACACAGAGTCCAAAATGACACAGAGATTACATTCTCAAAATCAGTTTCAGATTAAAACGTCTTTGTGTTAAATAGTTCGGAATTGCATACGTTTTACCTGTTATATCTTGCACCCACTGGTGGGAAAGTACATTATTTATTCCTAAAAGATTGAAAACCTCGAAGGACAAAATAGCATCTGAAAACCCATTTTTAGTCTTTCTTTTTTGCGCATGCGTTTTTTGTAATAAATCATAGGAAAGTCCTAAGTCTACCCGCGCATAAAACTTTTGACGCAATGTGTCTTTATAACGATTGAAATCCGGTGGACCATACGGTAAACTTGAACCAAAATTAAAACCCATTTGCGCGGTAAGCATTTCATAGGAAGGCATTTTGTCTTGGAATAAAATCGCAAAATTGATACGTTGGTCGGTTGGTCTAGGAATAAAGCCAGGATGGTAGATAGTACTATCTGTAATTTTTTCATCCAAAGTATAACCAGGAATTATGGTTTCTCCATTTTTATTTCGGTAACCCGTGTAGGAATCATTTAACAGATTTTCCATGGTTTTTAAGTAACCTATTTTGAAAAAGGATTGAACTCCTTCCAAAAATTCACCATGAACGTTAACATCTGCACCATAAGCAAAAGCAACCGCATTGTTCGTTGCATAATACCTAGTACGAACATTGTCAATTTCATAGGGATTTACATCCCAGAAATATTTGTAATACGCTTCCATCGCAAATTTGAAAGGAGTTTTTCTATTCCACATGGAGAAATTAAAATCATATCCAGCGATGATGTGTGCTGATTTTTGGGAGGATACCTGCAAATTTAATTGTCCATCCAAAGTTCTAAATTCTCTGTAAAATGGTGGTTGGTAATACAATCCTGTTGCCAAACGAAGTTGAGTATTGCGACGCATTACTTTATTATTAGAAAAGAAATACGTTCGCGGGAAGAAAACAAAAGAAATTCTAGGGGTTACATATTGTTCTTGGTTGACTTCTGTATAGCCAAAACGAATTCCAGTGGTTAACAAAAAGCGACGCGTTGCAGCTGTCAGGGTATCTCTTGCTGTAAAATAGGATTTCTTACCTAAAGAGTCTTTGATGAAATATCTCGCTTTTACTGGAAAATTAGTACTTGTTTTCCCCCATTCTAACGAATGTTGTAAGAATCCACTAATTCGTTGAGTGGTTAGTGCAAGATTACTTTTTAACGCATACGACAAGGTAAAATCTGGATTTTTGGATGTCGGGATGGTATAACCTGCAGAATCCACATTTTTCCATTCACTCAACACATCTCCAAAAACATCTTTTTGATAATTGATCCCCCATAATAAACGCTGCTTATCCGTAATTTCATGATAACCATTGTGATACAAATTAATAATAGTTGCACGTAAATTATTACGAGCGTGAGTTAAGTAACTTCCAACGCCGATGGAAGCAATAGAATCGCCAAAGTTTTTTTTGCCTGGATTTGTTTCTAATAAATTGATATAATATTGACCTTGCACATCGAAGTATTCTTTCTCATTGGTGTGAAAAACACTTGCATAAAAATCTAGGTTTGTTTTTTCCGTGGGCTTATATTTTAGAGCAGTAGCACCTGTCATGGTTTCGAACTTTGTTTGTTCTTGACCATCGAAGTAAATTTTTAAACGATAAGCTTCATTGACCGTTCCAAAATCAGTTTCTTGTGTGGTTGGTGCAAAGCGGTAATTATTAGAAGAAAGATGTCCCATGGTAGTCCAAGTAAGTTTCGGGGTAATGGCATAATTCAACAGAAATTGTCCATCGTAAAAAACAGGGTTATACGAGCCTTGGGTTGGCAACCCATTCAATAAATATCCATTTGCGCGGTAACGGGCACCTACCAAATAATTGAATTTAGCATTCACTTTTTGAGCTACATGGGATTCTATTCCCATCAAGGATAGCATCAACGAAGCATTGGTTGAATCCGGTGTGAGGTATGTAATGTCTAAGACAGAACTCAACTTATCCCCATATTTGGCATCAAATCCTCCACCACTAAACCGGATATCCTTCACAAGTGAGGAATATAAAAAACTCAACCCTTCTTGTTGACCAGATCGAGTCAGAAAAGGACGATTGATTAAAAATCCGTTTACATACACCAAATTCTCATCGTAACTCCCACCACGCACGTTATAGTTGGAGGTTAATTCGTTATTCGAACTAGCTGCAGTCGAATAAATTAATGTTCGTTCCACGGAGTTAGATGCAATTTTTTGCAAATCCAAAGAAGGAAGTTTGAAGATATTGTTGTCTCCTTTATCGGTTTTCAGAAAAACAGAACTCATCACCGTGATGGGGAATTTTATCTTTCCTACCTGCGTTCGCTGATTTGTTGAAACAAAAACGGTTTTAGCAATTTCAATGGAATCATAGGAAAAAAGTAACTTAATCTCTTGCTCTACTGGAGAAGAAAATTCAAAATGTCCAACTGAATCGGTATAAAAAAATTGGTTATTACATCGCACTTTTACATTTTCCAATGCTTTATCTCGTTTATCTACACAAGTTCCTTCTACCACTCCATTTACCTGAGCAGCAATGGAAAAAGAAAAAAAGACAAAAAGAAAAACAAACAAAAAACGCATAGGCAAATGAGAACGTAAAAAACGTATATTTCGTATATTTTTAATCTAAAAGTAACACAATCAAATCATTTTCAAAGGGATCCATTACACTTTTTAGTAACGAAATTTTGGATTGCACATCTCCATCCGTACAAAAACTCAAAAAACTTTCTGTACGTTCTTGTAGGGCATTATTTGGTAACAACTTGTTTTTGAGGTCTTCCATTTGTTTCATCGCAAGATCCAATTGACTTTTACGTTGTTTGATCAATTTTGCTTTGATTCCCTCGACTTGTTTGGACAATTTAGCAGCTTCTGCATCCATTAATTTCTCCATATTCTGATCAAAAAAAGTAGCTTGCCTTTGTAATACATGTTGCATGTTTTCTAGTGCTAAATCTACCTCCGTAAAATCTATTTCCTCTCCTGAATGTGCTTGAATATATTGTCGTTGCAATTCTTGCAGTGGTATAAAAATATCTTGCCAATCAAACCCTAATTTTCGCCATTTCTTTAATGTATTTGCATCAAAGACTTGCACGGAATTACGCACACTTAGCAAAGGAAACTGCACCCCTATTTCTTGAAAAATTGCTTTTTGCTGAATCCAATAACTTATTTCTCCTCCACCTCCAACATACACTAAATTTGGCAGTATCGTTTCTTGAAATGCTGGTCTTAAAAGCACATTTGGCGAAAAAGATACTGGGTTTTCTTGTATTTCATCGGCAATTTCTGGGTTATTCACTTCCATTACTCGTTCTCGTTTACCTTCCGATAATCGAAACAAATTGATTGGTCGCGCGAAGGCTTGAGGCGTAAACCCCATTTTTTCAATGGTTTGATTTGTTTGCACTACACATTTTTCTACAAAAGGTGTTTGTGCCTCTCGAAGCATGGTGTCAGAAAACAAACGTTTTAACGCTGGAACATTTGGCTCCAAGACAATTAACCCCTCTTTTTCAAATAGTGCATATACTAATTGTTGAGTAGCCTCTGCAACATTTTGTCCTGTATATTTTTTTAGTAATTGATGAATTTCACTGGATGGATGATTTTGAAATAATGCTGCTATTTCTTCTTTCATTTCCTCCCAATGATTCAGTACATAATGACCTACGGCACCTCCTTGGTTTTCATTCCAACTGATTTTTTTGCCAAAAACGGTGGTATGATTTACCTCCTCAATGTCATGATCCTCTGTTGCTAACCAAAATACAGGCACAAAATCATACGTAGGATACGCCTTTTTTAATTCCTCGGCCAAGCGAATGCAATGTATTAGTTTATAAATCACGTAAGCCGGACCTGTGCCAATGTTTAATTGATGACCCGTTGTTACAGTAAATGTATTTTCATTTTCAAGTAGTACAATATTTTGGTAGACAGGAGACTCTTTAGGTATGTTTGGAAATTGTTTTTTCAATTCCTCTACCAAAACTTGACGATTGAGTAGCGGATAATTTTCTTTTTTAAGATGGATTTGAGCTCCGATATTATGCAGGGAATAAGGAGCTGTAAGTAAACTTGAAAGCGATTCTTGTTGGTAAGAAAGTGTCGTTGCTAAACGGGAAAATTGTTTTGTTTTTTCGCGATGTATGGTATGTTTTTGCATAGAACAAATGTACAGAAAATTAAAAAACGTACCTTTGCAAATCAAAATATTACTATGGAAGCAATAATAAAAACAGTAAAAGGAGATATGAAAGTATCTTTTTATGAAAAGGATGCACCAAAAACGGTTGCGAACTTTGTAAAATTAGCCAAAGAAGGTTTTTACAATGGTTTAACCTTTCACCGTGTGATTCCAGATTTCGTCATTCAAGGTGGATGTCCGCAAGGAACAGGTATTGGAGGACCAGGATACAAAATTGACTGTGAATTAACTGGCGATAATCAATACCATGATCGTGGTGTGTTATCTATGGCACATGCTGGTAGAAATACAGGTGGTTCTCAATTTTTTATTTGTCACAGTAGAAGACAAACGTCTCATTTAGATAGAAATCATACTTGTTTTGGAAAAGTATTTGAAGGATTGGAAGTGATTGATCAAATTAGAGAAGGTGATAAAATTAATGCAATTGAAATTGTAGAAAAATAATTTTCAAATCTATTGTAAAGTAAAAGGTTGTTCAATTTGATTCGAACAACCTTTTTTTTATGCATTTTATCACATACTTTATGGTAAATTCATTGGATAACAAAAAAAAAAAACACAACTTTGTGTCCAAATATTTCTTGCTCCCGATGAAAGTAAGCATACTGTTTATATTTTTTATTGTTCTTGGGCCTGTTTTCTCTAGCAAAGCAAGCAACCTAATGGATACCTTGACCTATAATTATTTCACTCCAAATGGAGACTCTATTAACGATTATTACCACATTGAAAACTTAGGAAAATTTACTGAAAACAAATTTTCTGTTTTTAATCGTTGGGGGGATTTGGTGTTTTATGCTTCCCCTTACTCTAACAATGCAAATGATGGTGAAAACAAAACTTTTGTTGGACTTTGTAACCAATCGCTTTGTATTTTCGGAAAAGAATTACCGGAAGGTGTGTACTTTTACCAATTAGAATATAAATTTGAGGATAAACCGACCTATATTAATGGAAAAATAATTTTGAAACGATGAGGTTTTTTGGTGTCGTACTTTTTCTATTATGGAGTTTAGTAGGTTTTTCTCAAACCCGTCAATTCTATAATCAATACATGTTAAACCCAGGGTTTTTGAATCCTGCTAATATGGATGTATTTACTAAATACGGTACAACTTTCCTTTCCCATTACGATTATTCTAACCAAGATAATTCTGCAAGTAACTTTGCAGTTGTTTCGCACTATAATTACCGACCTCATCTAGGGTTTTCTGGTTTTGTAGTGAATGACAACTTTAGTGGATACAATCAAATGGAGGTTGCTGGAAATGTAGCTTACAAACATTTTACTCGAAGTAATGGAGGTATGTCTTTTTCCTATGGTTTTCGCTTAGGATTTACTCAAAATACGCTAAATGCTACAAATTTATATTACAAACAACTGGATGACCCAACATTAACCCAACCAGGTATCAATAAATTTGGTGTAAATCTTGGGTTTGGATTTGCGATGGTTACTCCAGACTTTGATTTGAATGTAAGTTTACCAGGTCTATTGGGTAACAGACTTCCTACTTCAGCGATAGATACCAGAAAACATAGTATTCTTGATTTACGAAGTAATAATTTATTTATTTCTACTGGCTATAAAATCCGATGGGATAATGATTACTACGTTTTTTACCCAACCTTATCTGTGCGTAGTATTGTTGGTGCTCCATTGAATGTTAGTGCGGACGTGAACTTTCTATTAAACCAATTAATTTGGGTAGGCGCTGGTTATCGCACAGATAATACACTCGTAGCAAGTGCAGGAGTATTTTTGGATTTAGGTTGGAGATTTGTATATACGTACAATAATGCAGCTCTATCTAAACACTTTAATACTGGTTCCAATCACGAATTCTCTATTGGTTATGCCCGTACAATCCCTGAAAATCCTTTCACATACCGAAAATTTACCAAAAAGAACGGAGAAACTAAAAAGAATAAATCAACTAAAATTAACCTTCCTAAGATTAAGATTTTCAAGAAAATGAAGGGAAAATTGAAATATGATTAAAATTATATATCAGCATAATTTATAGGGACGAGCTAATTGTCCCTATTTTTTTTACCATAATACGCTGTAATCCAAACTCCGGTGAAAATCATTACCATATATCCTGTTTTCTCCAACGTGATTGTATTGGTATAATCATCTGCTATGCCTACTAACGAAAAGAGATATGCAAACCCCATTACTAAAACAGGTTGCGTATATATATATGCGCTAGCAACCGAAGGTCCTACATACTTGAGGCCATACATGGTGAGCAAATACGTAAAAAAAGTAACACCAATAACGATGTATGTAATTTTAGCCCAGATAATAGGATGTATAGCACTAAAGTCAATTTGCACGATATCGATGTATGTTGGAGGATAAATTAACATATAAAATAATCCAAAAGTAAATACGTAAGTAATTACCGTGAATGGACTATAACGTTGCATTAAAGGTTTTGCTATCACCAGGTACACCGCATAACTAGCTGCGTTTATAAACAAAAATAAATCCCCAAGTGTTGAATCTCCTTTACCAGTATTTCCAGCCAATGACAATAAGATAGCTCCTGTAGCACCTAAAACGATACCTGTAACTTTCGTTGTTGTAATTTTTTCTTTTAATAAAAAATAAGCAATGATGGTTACTAATATTGGGTTGGTTGTCATAATTATTCCGGAATTTATCGAAGAAGATAAACTCAACCCATGAAAGAAAAATAATTGGTTGATAGTAACTCCAAACAAGGCACACAACATAAATAAACCTATGTCTTTGCGTTGTATTCGCTCCTTCGGTAAAAACATTTTAATCAACCAAAAAAGGATGGTAGCCCCTAAAATTCGAAAGAAAATAAACGTTGTAGGTGTTAAAAAAGCTGGCATAACCCCTTTTGCAAGGATATGACCAGCTCCGTATAGCATATTTACTAATAATAAGGCAAGATGTGCCTTCCAAATAGAATGTTTCAATGGCACTAAATATCAAAAACCGTTTTAAAATCCATCACTAAATTATCGTCTACAGAAACCCCTAACATAGATGGTTTTTCCACGTTGAATTTATCCAAACTTACATTAAAAGATCCTGAAAGTATGATTTTTTTATCCGATGCTATTTGTTTTGCTTTGATTGTAATATCTTTTTTGATCCCATGAAACGTTAACTCACCTACAATGGTAACATCTCCAGCTTCTTCTTTGATTGCTTTACTTACAAACGTTACTTTTGGATATTTAGTTCCCTCTAATACTTCTAAGGCATGAGAGTCACGGCTAGAATTTTGAGAGTCAAAGGAAGCTACAGCTGCAGCTACAACCAGTTTTGTGATTTGTTTGGATTCCGTATCATAATACCCACCACAAATAAAGTCTTTCGTTGTTCCAATAGATTTATGTGCTGGATGATCTAGCGTGTAACGAATAAAAGAATCCGTTTTATTAAGTGTTAATTTTACACTATCGAAAGAACATAACGCAAAAGTTAGTCCTAAAAAAAGCGAATAAATGATTGATTTTTTCATGAGAATTGAGGTTAAAAGTTGAAAGTTAAAAGTTAAAAGTTAAAAGTTGAAAGTTGAAAGTTAAAAGTTAAAAGTTGAAAGTTGAAAGTTGAAAGTTGAAAGTTAAAAGTTGAAAGTTGAAAGTTAAAAGTTAGAGTTTGATTAGTTAATTAAAATTTCATTACAATTACTGCGCCAGCAAACAATGCTGTAGTTACATAGCCCGAGACTTGATGAAAGTTACGTAGTTTATCGCTTGCGTCATTTTTCATACTAAGGTTTCCATACATCAGTTGACCAGCTATTGGAGTTAATACCATTCCTGAAAAATGCAGATACGCAAGGGTACGATGCGCTTTCATGTTACTCCATCCTTTATTTTTACGAATAATCACTGGTGGAGGTGCCAATAATTGTAGCAATGCTGTTGCGCCATACGCTACCATTGTAGTTGTAATAGCCGCTTGATGCAATGGCTTAACGCGTTCTTGGGTATCTCCACTTTTTGTGCTAATCATTATCTGACCGGTTATGCAAGACCCAACCATACCACCTAAGGCTACAAATCCTAATGCTTGATGCGTTTGTAACATACGTCTTCGAACAATTAATTCACGTTCTCGTTTATCGGTAGTCAACTCAAAGAAATTAAATTTTCGCATCCATCCTTGTTCCCCCCAAAGTGACCGACGAATAAGTCCCATTCCCTCAGGCAACAAACTTTGCTTGATTTCATTTGCTCCTAATTCTTGCAGTAATAGATCATCTTCGGTAATTTTTGTGGTATCTACACTGGTTTTGGTAGAATCCGTTTGGCCTAAGACTGTTTGCTGTATCAGGAAAGTCAATAAACACACATACATTATTTTTTTCATACTTGATTAGCTTTTTTTATTAATCGTGTTGTGGACCTAAAACACCAACAAGATGTTATTAAATTATTACTAATTACATCGATTGGAATCATGAAGTCTTTATTTTAAAATCCATTGTTGGATAGTTTTATTAGTACAGTCTTTTGCGAAGTCTTTTACCGATTTATTACTATTATCCACTGCATATATATCTGCTTTATTCGTTAATAATATTTGGACTATCTCTTCATTTTCAGCCATTAACGCAAACATTAAAGGAGTTGTACCTGCATTGTTTTTCACATTCACTGCTGCATGGTGTTCCAAAAGTATTTTAACTAATTCGGTATTGGATTTATAACACGCAGCTGTAAGTACGGTTCCATCCTCGGAAGCTTCATTGACGTTTGCGCCTAGTTCCAACAACACTTTCACTGCCTCCAATTGGTTTCTATAACCAGCAATAAGTAATGGTGTATAACCACTTTTATTAGGCTTATTTAGTGTGTCTGGGTTTAATTTTGCTAATTGTTTTATTACCTCCACATTGCCTTTTCTACTCGCGTCGTAAATATCTTGCGTATCTCCGTTTCTATGAATAAAGACACATAGAACAAAAAGGACAATAAATTTAAACATGGGATCCGAAATTATTCAACTACAAACTTACGATGCATCCGTTTACCGTTACTTTCGAAGGTAAATATATAAACCGATGGTTTAAATTGTGTATGAGGTAGGATTAAATCTCCTTGTAATTTCTGTTTTTCGCTAACTATATTTCCTTGTAAATCTGTAATTTGATAGTTATAATACGTATCATTTACAGAAATGATAATGGATGAATTAGTAAATTTAACATGTTCTTTTTCAGAAATTTCAAAAATTTCAGCAGAAACATCTTGTACCCAACTTAATGAAATTCCATATGCTCTATTAGATCCTCCATGATCTTTCAAAACATACGATGAAGTTGAACCTCTACCCCATATCAGATTAATAGATGCTGTGTTATAATTTATTACTGCATCTTTCGCATCTCCTGTATTTAATTTTCTGGAAGCAACTAGTGTTCTTAAAGTTCCAGTTACCGTGTTTGATTTAATTTTCCAATCTTGTTGTGCATCTTTCACCACGGAACTACTACTAGTGCTACCCATGTAATAATCCCACCAATCTTGCGAACCACCAGAAGAGGTATAGATTAATGCATCCGAACCACCCATAAACGACCCAAATCCAAGTCCTATCCATTTCGTTGAAGGTCCAGCAAAAGTAATCGTGATGGAATCGGTTGTCATAGTAGCACCAAAAAACATTCCTGAACCTGTTGAGGCTCCTGTAGATGTTTTTAATTCTTGGTAAGCAATCGTTTTAGTCTGCGCATGAACAAAGCATGTTCCGAGTAACAAACAAAAACTTACAATTAATTTTTTTTTCATTTACATACATTATTAAATAAATAAAAATCAACCGCTTTTAAATCAAATAGTTATGCTTAAAGCGTTAACATTCTATTTTTCCCAATCTTGAAGACGTAAACTTACGCAAGTAGTTGCTAATTATTTACCCTGTAAACTAATTTAGAATCATTCTATTTACTAACGAATTTCCCCTCCAGCTTCAAACGCTTTTTCTGGAGAAACAAAACTTAATTCACCAGTTGCATTTTCAGCCATCAGTATCATTCCTGCAGATTCTACCCCACGGATTTTACGTGGTTCTAAATTAAGCAACACGGAAACCGTTTTCCCAACTACTTCCTCTGGGTTGTAAAAGTTCGCTATACCGGAAACGATTGTACGAACATCCACACCTGTATCCACTGTTAGCTTTAATAATTTATCTGCTTTGGGTACTTTTTCTGCCGCAATAATTTTTCCTAAACGGATATCTAACTTGGTGAAATCATCAAATGAAACCGTTGGTTTTTGCGGAGCAGCTTGCACTTCTATAGGAGTTGCTTGACTTAATTTTAAAAATTCTATTTCAGCCTCTACCAATGCATCTTCGATTTTTGGAAACAAGATTTCGGGCGTGTTTACCTGATGACCTGCAAGAAGTACATTATCCTTCCCTATTTCAGACCAAATTGGCAATTCTACATTCAAGAACGTGCGTAATTTTGCAGCTGTAGATGGTAAAAATGGTTCTAACAAGAAACTTAAATTCGCTGTAATTTGCAGCGCAATATGTAAGATTGTTTCTACCCTTTTTGGATCTGTTTTCACTAATTTCCATGGCTCACTATCTGCTAAGTATTTATTGCCTAAACGCGCCAAATTCATTACTTCCGATTGTGCTTCACGGATTTTATAGGCATAGATTAATGTTGCAATTTTTTCTGGGAAAGCAGCAATGGTATCAACCACTTTTTGATCTTCTTCTGTCAAAGAACCACATGCAGGAACAATTCCTTCGTAGTATTTTTGCGTTAACACTAGCGCACGATTGACAAAATTTCCTAAAATATCCGCTAATTCATTATTTACTCGTGCTTGGAATTCTTTCCACGTAAATTCACTGTCTTTACTTTCAGGAGCAATCGCTGTCAACGTATATTTTAATTCGTCAATTTTTGTTGGGTAGCGCTCTAAATATTCGTGTAACCACACCGCCCAGTTGCGCGAAGTCGAAAATTTATCTCCTTCTAAATTCAAAAATTCGTAGGCAGGAACATTGTCTGGCAAAATCAAATCTCCATGGTCTTTCAATAAGATTGGGAAAATAATTGCGTGGAACACAATGTTATCTTTACCTATAAAATGAACAAGCTTTCGATCTCCTGTCCAATAATCTTTCCAGTCTTTATTGTTGTCCAACGCCCATTGTTTTGTCGCTGAAATATACCCGATAGGAGCATCCAACCACACATATAATACTTTACCATCTGCATCTTTCAATGGAACTTTTACACCCCAATCTAAGTCGCGTGTCATAGCTCTTGGTTTCAATCCACCTTTGATCCACGACATACATTGACCAAGCACTTGGTTTCTCCAAGTTTTTGCATCGTGTTGTTGTTTTCCGTCTAATATCCCATCTTGGATCCATTCAGTCAACCACTCTTCGTGGCGATCCATTGGTAAAAACCAGTGAGAAGTTGATTTTAAGATTGGTTTCTTGCCACTCAAGGTTGAAAGTGGATTGATTAAATCTGTTGGACTTAGTGCAGAACCACATTTTTCACATTGGTCGCCATACGCATTTTCGTTATGGCAGTTTGGACATTCCCCAACGATATAGCGGTCTGCTAAAAACTGGTTATACTCTTCGTCGTAATATTGTTCTGTTGTTTCTTCGATAAATTTGCCATTTTCCTCCAATTTCAAAAAGAAATCTTGCGCTGTTTTATGGTGAATTTCAGTGGAAGTACGGTGGAAAATATCAAACGAAATACCAAAGTCTTGGAAGGAATTCCCGATTACCTTATTGTATTTATCTACTATTTCTTGAGGAGTAATTCCCTCTTTTTTAGCACGTAGTGTAATTGCAGCACCATGTTCGTCGCTCCCACAGATAAAAGCCACATCGTGCTCATTCATACGTAAAAAACGCACAAAAATATCTGCTGGTAAGTAAACTCCTGCCACGTGTCCTAAATGAAGGGGTCCGTTGGCATAAGGCAATGCTGCGGTAACGGTAAATTTTTCCTTGCTCATAGATGAATGAATTTGTAAAAATGTAAAGATAACAAAAATCCTTCGACGCATTTCGACAGGCTCAATGGAACAGCTCAGGAACCATTGAGTGACGAGAGACGAGTTACGGGAAGGTCCTTCGAGAGCCTCAGGGACCATTGAGGGACGAAAATGCTGGAAATGAAATTGAAAGTTTTTCAAATGAATTTGTAACTTTGATTCATATATAATAATTGCAAGACTTTTTGGTCGGCATAGAGAAATTAAATTTTTTGAGGCAAACCAAAAATTAAATCCGCTCCCGATATAAATCGGGATTACTTCAATAAATGAGGGGGTTAATTTTGCAGTTAAACATAAAAAAGCAATTTATAGAAGTCATACTATGATACACGTAAAAAATTATGTTTTAGGTCAATGGACCGCAGGAGCAGGTTCAGAAACTACCTTATACAATGCATTAACAGGGGATGTAATTGGAGAAACTTCCAGTGCTGGATTGGATTACAATCAAATTTTAGCTTACGGTAGAGAAGTTGGAGGAAAAGCATTACGTAAAATGACCTTCCAAGAACGCGGTCGTATGTTGAAGGCCTTAGCGTTGTTTTTAATGGACAAAAAAGAATCGTATTATGCATTAAGCGCCTTGACTGGAGCAACACGTGTTGATTCTTGGATAGACATTGAAGGAGGAATTGGAAACGTATTTGCCAATGCTTCTTTACGTAAACAATTTCCTGATTTACCGTATTATGTAGATGGTACAGCAGTACCGCTGTCTAAAAACGGATCGTTTATAGGGCATCATATCATGGTACCAAAACAAGGGGTAGCGGTACACATCAATGCCTTTAACTTCCCGATTTGGGGGATGTTGGAAAAAATTGCAGTCAACTTGATGGCGGGTGTACCTTGTGTGGTAAAACCATCCGAATTTACGTGTTTTGTGACTGAATTAATGGTTAAAGATATCATTGATTCGAAGTTGTTACCAGAAGGAAGTTTGCAGTTGGTTTGTGGATTAGGAAGGGGCATTTTGGACTTCGTAGATAGCGAAGATGTAGTCACATTTACAGGAAGTGCACATACAGGAAGAACGTTGAAAGCCTTACCACAATTCAGCGAGCGAAGCATTCCATTTAATTTGGAGGCAGATTCCTTGAATGCAACGGTACTAGGTAAACATGCAGTACCAGGAACGGTAGAATTTGATTTATTTATCAAAGAAACTACCAAAGAAATTACGATTAAAGCGGGTCAAAAATGTACGGCAGTACGTCGTATCATCGTACCAGAAAATTTAGTCGAAGAAGTATCGAAACAAATTTCTGCGCGTTTGGCAACGACGAAAGTGGGCGATCCAAGCGTAGAAGGAGTACGAATGGGTTCATTGGCTACACAAACACAAGTGGATCGCGTAAGACAAAACGTACTTGAATTAGCGAAATCCCAAGAGATTGTATATGGAAACGTTGATACTGTTGATGTTGTTGGAAACAAGTGTGAAAACGGAGCATTTTTCTCTCCTATTTTGTTTGTCAACAACGATCCATTCAACAAAACGGACGTACATAATATCGAAGCATTTGGACCGGTATCCACTGTAATGCCATACACAGACATCGACGAAGCCATCGCATTAGCACGTTTAGGTAAAGGTTCGTTGGTGTCCTCCATTGTTACTCCAGATAATCAAGAAGCTACAGACTATGTAGTAGGTGCAGCTAGTATGCATGGTCGTATATTAGTATTGAATAAAGACTGTGCGAAAGAAAGTACAGGACATGGTTCTCCAATGCCATTATTAACGCATGGAGGTCCTGGTCGTGCTGGAGGTGGAGAAGAAATGGGAGGTAAACGTGGTGTCTTACATTACATGCAGCGTACAGCGATTCAAGGTCATCCAACAACGATTACGCATATTACGCAACAATTCCAAGTTGGCGCAGAAATGCCAGAAGCAAACCCACATGTATTCAGAAAACACTTTGAAGAGTTAGTAGTAGGAGAAACCGTATTTACGCACAAACATACGGTAAGTGATGCAGACATCGTAAATTTTGCAAATGTATCGGGCGATAATTTCTATGCACACATGGATGCTACATCGTTGGAGGGAACTATTTTTGAACGTCGTGTAGCACATGGTTATTTTGTATTATCCAAAGCAGCGGGACTGTTTGTGGATCCTAAAAAAGGTCCTGTGTTGTTAAACTACGGATTAGAAGAAGCACGTTTTACGAAACCTGTTTATCCAGGAGCGACGATTGGTGTTCGCTTTACGGTAAAAGAAAAAATTGATCAAGAAAAACGTTCTAAAGAGGATATTGCGAAAGGGATTGTAAAATTCTTGGTGGATGTGTATGATGAAACTGGGGAGACAGTAGCGATTGCAACGATATTAACGATGGTTAAGAAGTTGAAAGACGAATAATGGCCCTTCGAGAGCCTCAGGGACCATGGAGGGACGAAAGTGACGAGGGACGAGGGACGGAATGGCCCTTCGAGAGCCTCAGGGACCATGGAGGGACGAAAGTGACGAGGGACGAGGGACGGAATGGCCCTTCGAGAGCCTCAGGGACCATGGAGGGACGAAAGTGAC